>MDTE01008081.1_pt1 | contig 23035 bp, 23 predicted proteins | sample 811231 | NCBI WGS metagenome assembly MDTE01 (sample SAMN05326651, study PRJNA326480) | marine metagenome | isolation source: seawater | place: Indian Ocean: Red Sea | collected 2010 | reverse complement strand
TCCATGCCTTAAGACAAAGTACCATCGGCGCTGAAGGGCTTAACTTCCGAGTTCGGAATGGTATCGGGTGTTACACCTTCGCCAAAATTACCAGGCAGGTACTTATACAAAGTATTTATAATTTGTAAATATCTATTAACAATGATTTGAAATAATAATAACTTAATTTCATTGAAAAAATTCAATTAAAGCAGATTTTTTCAATCTTTTTTAGAATTTAAACTCCAGATCAACAAGGGAATTGGTAAAAAATATATTATTGAAAGCCAATTATTAAAAAAATTTCCTGTAGGAGCAATAGGCCATAATGTAATTGCAATAGATGAAAGAATACAAATTTCAAAATCATTAAATAAATACTTTTTTTTAAACATTAAAAGTAGATGTTTGAAAATATTGAACAAAAAAATTGTTGAAGCCAAAAGCAAAAATATTAAACCAAACAATCCAATTTCAGCTAACAACTGTACATAAGAATTATGAGGATGATTTGAACATGACAGATTAGATATATAATATTCTTCACGATGACAAATATTCTTAAAATTTTTAATTCCAATTCCTAAAATTTTATTATCTAAAAAAGCTTTATAAGCTGTTTGGATAAGGTGAGTATGCTGTTTAGAGAAAATAAAAAATTCTATATTTTTAAAATTCAGAGCTTTGTCATCCTTATCAGTATTTTCATTAACTTGTATTTGTTTTAAAGTTTGATCTACTATTCTTACTTTTGGTTCTTCATTGAACATACTTATCGAAATTATTAATAACAGTGAGCTAATTAAAGTAATGAAACGCATTAATCTATATTTATTTATTAGTAAAATCACAAAAATTGCTGAAAAATTAATGTAAAAAAAGGCAGTTCTTTCACCACTCAAAAAAATTAGACTCTCTGAAAAAATAAATATTAAAATAATTAATAAAAAATTTACTTTGATTTTATCTCTAAATAAAATTGCAAGTCCAAATAAAATAGGCCACAATCTTGATAGATAGCTACCTAATATCAACTCATCTCCAAAAAAACTACTTACTCTATTTGTGGGGGAAATTTCATATCCAATTAAGTTATATTTAAAAAAATACTGAAAATAACCATCCAGGCATAGAATAAAAAAACAACAAAGAAGACAATAAAAGAAATTAATTAATATTTTATTATTTTTGTTTATTAAATAAATTAATGCAATCACAAATATACCAAACCTCACATAAAAAAAGGAAATTTTTAAAGATGTTAAATTAAAATTATATAAACTATTTAATGTTATATAAATCCAAAAAACAAAAAAAAATTTAAAATAAATATTATCGAATAAATAAAATTTTTTATATTTATATGTATATATTAAGAAAATTATTGATATTGCCGATACAGACAAATCGCTGAGAAAAGGCCCACTAATTAAAGTTATAGGTAGGAATACAAAAAGATATGATGGAATAATTATAAATAAAAATTGATCATTTAATTTTTTTTTAAATTTTAATAAAAAAGAATTTATCATGATTTAAATATAATTTAATAACTTAAAATTTATTACCAATATAAATATATATACAAAAAAGAATTATTTTTTTTTTTGGATAAAATTTTTAATATAATTTTCTACTTTAATTTGTCCATTTCTCTTATAAATTTTATTTGAAAGGTTCATATTTGTGAGAGCAGAAGCATAGCGTTCACCCTTTCTTTCAGGTAAATATTTAATTTTTCCTCTAAACATTTTCGCAACTTCTATTATTGAGTGAGATTGTTTTGCAAAAATACTATAGTGTCTACATTTATTTTTTTTCCATGCCTCAATGCAAACCTTTATGGTATCATGAATGTGTGTGAACCTTCTTTCTTGAGTACCAGGTTTTACAACTGTTAACGATTTTTTCTTTAAAAATTGTTTCTCAAAAATTCCAATCACTGTAGCCATGCTGCCAGTTTTTATTTGTCTAGGTCCATAAACATTATAAAAATAAATGACTTCAAAACTGAAATTAAACCATTTTTTTAAGTTTTCTAATGTCTCTAAATTTTTTGATTTTGAAAATGCATAAGGTGACAAATTTTTATCATGTCCCCGATTGCCAATAGTTGCGGAAGTAGCAGAGTATATTAATTTAATTTTGTTTTTCAGACAGAATTTAAATACTTCATTAGTTCCTATTATGTTAGAATTGAAACATTTTTCAAATTTTAAAAAACTCTGATAAATCCTTGAAAATTCACCAAAGTGAAAAATACAATTAATTTTTTTTTTTTTGTTTTTTAAAATGTTTTCAATATTCGTGGTGTTTGCATTTATATATTTGACAGAAGTGCTTTTTAAATGATTTTTTTTAAAACCACTTGAGTAATCATCAATAGAAATTATTTTGAATTTTTTATCAAAAGTTAAAAGTGATTCAATTAAATTTGAACCAACAAAACCCGCCCCTCCTGTAACCACTATAATATTTTTTTTCATAAAATTATCTTTTATATACTTATTTTTATTTTTGAGTATTAAATTAAATATATTTGAAACTACAATATTTGAATAATTTTTTAAAAAAAAATTTTTTAATTTAATTATGAGATAAAATATAATAAAAAATCCCAAATTATGACTTTGTACAAGGTGTTAATTCTGTTTTTTGTTTCATCTGTAATTTTTTATCTTATCAATTTGATTGGGTCTAATCTTGGGCTTTATGATCGTCCATCAAAACACAAGACACACAAAACCAGGGCTCTATTTGTTGGGGGGATTGCTATTCAAATTATTTTAATTTTTTCAATAAAACTATTTAATTATAACATTTATTTCATAAATATAATTTTAATTTCTTGTATTCTTACAATAGCAGGATTTCTTGATGATTTAAAAAAAATTAATATTGGCTCAAAGTTCTTGTTCCAACTTTTTGCAACTTTTTTTTTATATTATAATGGTTTCAAAGTAATTGATTTGGGTACTTACAGCTATTTAGGAACAATTGAATTAAATAATTTTAGTATTATTTTTACAGCAATATCAATCTTAATATTAATAAATGGATATAATTATATAGATGGAATTGATGGTTTAGCATCAAGCCTTTTCATAAGTTCAATATTTTTGATATCATTGTTTCAGGAAAGAAATATTTTAAACTTAGAATTTGAATATTTTTTGATTATAATTTATTTAATTTTTTTAATTTTAAATTTTAATATTTTTAAAAAGTTAGAAAAAGTTTTCCTTGGTAATTCTGGTAGTATGCTGACAGGATTTTTGGTTGCTAGTTTAGCCATTTACTATAGCAGTGTAGTAAAAATTATACACCCATCTTTAGTTATTTGGAGTTTTGCTCTTATTTTTTTTGAATTTATTTCAGTAAATTTATCAAGATTTATTGGGGAAAAAAAAATATTAAAACCTGGAAAAGATCATGTTCATTTTATTCTAAAGAAATATATAAAAAGAAATTTTTTAATTGTGATTTTTCTGACTTTAATCAATATTTTTTTTGGAGTTTTTGGTTATTTAATTTATAGTTTTGTAGGTCCAATTACGTCTTTAATATCATATTTGATTTTATTTTTTATATTTTATTTCACAAGAGATTATTTTAAAAAACAAAAAAGTAATTTTTATTAAGTTTTACATTCAAAAGAGTTTCCAATTTAGAATTGTTATTTTTAAAATTTACAATTATTGAGTTATCCATTTTTTCTATCAAATAATTTCTATCAATACTTTTATTTTTTTTATATGAAAGAAATTTTTGCACCTGATTGAAAGTGTAACCGGAAAAATTTAGATATCGTAAAATATTATTTGTAACTAGAGATCTGCCTTTATTTATTGCATAGGAGGATGATTTGTTTTTTAAAGCCACATCCAAGCCCAGTTGATTAGAGAATTCCTCTATTGACGCATTGGATTTAAATACATCTTCAAATTGATAAACAATAACGTTTTCCCTTCCAAAATATTTTATATAATCATTTATGAGATAAAAATAATTAAGTTTATTTATAATGGATCCATTACGAGTTTGATCACTATCAATCCATTTAATAATACCCATATTTCCTCCATTTATTATATAATTACTATATATTGATAAAATCATATCAATTTGGTTTCTTATAAATATGATAATTTTTACTTTTCCAAAAGTATCTAATATTCTAAGCATTAACTCTCTTGAATTTAATCCCGAGTAAATATCCCCACTTAAATTTTCATCAGAAATAAAAAATTTACCTTTATTAGAATAGTTTTTATTATTATCATTTTTAATTTTTTTATTTAGTTCACTCAAAAAAAAATCTTTTGAGTAATTGTGAGGATTTATATTTACAAAGTTTTTATAAAACCATAAAAAATTGTTGTCATTATTAAAATAATAAAAATTCTTTGTTTTTTTAAATAAATTATTCTGTAAATAGGTTGACCCAGTTTTATTAAAACCTAAATGAATAAATGAGAGTTTCATTCTTTTTAATTAAATTTTAAAATTTAAAATCCATGCTCTAGCGTTAGAGAATTATTATTACTAATTGAAGTAAATATACGTAGACTTGTGTTTTCAGAGAATACTGATATATATCCAAACTGATTATTTAGGAAACTTTCATAGTTTAGAAAAATTTTTTCTAATTCAATTCTACTGTTTTTAACATCTTTTGGTATTCTTAATTTTTTTTTTAATACTTTTTTGGTATTTGAAGAATATAATTGAATAATAATCATTCTATCATTTTTGTTTGTTTTAAGAACATTTGATAGATTTAGATATATAAGGCTTTTGTGCTTGGGGGACACTATGGCCCATGAAAATCTTTTTGGAGGTATTTTTTCATGTAAAATTCCTGTAGAGCATTCAAAAGGAATTTTTTGATTTTTAAATCTACCTGATATACCTGTGACAATTCTTGATGGTATAGTTTTACTATCAATTTTTTTAAATATTACTCTACTTGTTTTTTTTTTAATTTTTTTTATGAAACCATTTTTAAAGTTTTCTTTTTCATCATGATATAGATAATTATATTTTCCCTTTTGAAATTTTGGGTATACGATAAATTCTGCTTCAACATCTTTTAAATTGGGGATAATCATTTCTCCACCTATTTTTGATCTAATATCATTCGTATCAATAGATGAATAATCAAAGTTAGAGTGTGTAACTTGAAAATTACTATTATCTTTCCAAATTAATAGTAATCTTGTAAAACTCGAATTATTATTAAAATAGATTGAACCAAAACCATTTTGGTTTTTAAAAAAAGACTTAAAATCTTTAGCGATTTTATTAATTCTAAATATATATGTTTCATACTTTTTTAAATTTGGAATAGTAAAATTGTAACTTTTTTCTTTTCCATCTAGTTTTGTCAAAACTAATTTTGCTTTTTGTTTTTTTACAGGAATATGACCATTATGAAATACTGCAAGATTTTCATAATTAGTTTTTATTGTCCAGCAACTTTCTTTAGCTTTAATAATACAGTTGCTATCCTCAATTTCTTGCAATGAGTGATTTCTGGCGTAAGAATGAACCATACTTACTGATTTTTTAGTTTCATAAATAGCCATTATAGCAGCATAAGGTATTCTTAAATTTGAATTTCCAAACACTTCTATCTCTATAGAACCATTAAATTTTCCTTTAAACTCAAAATTTAAAACATTTTCACTATTAAAGTATTTTTCTTCTCTACTTATTAACTTTCCTTTAATATTCCTAATTGAAAATAAGAGTCCAATTTTTTTATTATTTTTAAACTCCCAATAATTTGATACAGAAATTGTAGTTAATATTTTTTTAGGTAAGAAGAAAATTGCTGATGATCTAAAAACACTTCCGAAATTTGCTTTTAAATTTTTTTCTTGGTCTAATAGGATTTTTTTATTACTCATATTTTATAATTAATTTTATATTTTCTACTAATAATTTTATAAAGTTCTAAATCATTACTTTTAATTAAATGATGGTTTTCTCTGTAAATCTCTTTAGTTTTAAAAAATTGCTCATATGAAATATAAGGTAAAAATTCACTTTTTTGAGCATTTGGAAAGATTCCAGTTATTTCAATTTTTTTCTTAAAAAGAAAATTTAATAGTTTTTCAACATTATTTTTGTAACTGTCTTCAATTTTTAAATTTTCAAAAATTTTTTGTTCATAAAAATGCCCTAAAGTGGGTTTTGTTTTTAGATAATCAAATCCAATAAGATAAAATTTTTTAAAACCAATTTGGTAAGCCTTTAAAAGCATACAAAAAAAAGTAGTTTTAATTAATTTTATATCCCTAAATTCAAAACTGGTTAATTTTTGAAGTTCTTTTTCAGAAATTAATGATAGTTTTTTATTAGCAAAAGATAAAAAATTTGAATAATGACTAAAAAAAAAATTTGTTTTAATATTTCTTGGTTTAATCAATTTTTTAAATAAATTGATTTTTATCTTATTGTATATTTTTTTTTCCATTTTTAAAAAATTAGGAACAATTATTGGATAGAGAGAAAATGAATCCATCCAAAAGTAAGCATGATTATTGATTTTTTCAAAGTCTTTGTGAACACTCATGTGGTTGCAGAATAAGTTTTTTGTATTTTTAAAATAATTTAAATCATAATACTTAATATCTGCACCGTTACCAAAAATATAACACGTGTCCTCATTTGTTTGATTTTGTTGTGTCATTTTTTTTTCAATATTTCTGCTAATTTAAAGTCTACAATATCATCAATATCTACAGATCTGTCTCTTGGAACTTCATATGTAGATATCTTTCCTTTATAGAGATTATTATTATTCATTAAAAAATCTACCTTTATTAGATAACCTACAGTACAAATGTTAAATACCTTTGGAGCATCCTGTCTCCTAAAAAAATTTTTTTTAACTGAGAAAATTTCAGGTTTATTTTTTTTATAAAATACAAGAAACGGGTTTGCTTCGGTGATAGCAAAATGATAATCAGAATTTGCTTTTTGAAATATTTCATAAGTTTTATTTAAATCATCAACATTTCTCAATGGAGATGTAACTGGAACAATAAATATATATTTTGGGTATATATTTTTATAATTATAAAATTTTATTGCGTGTCTCCATACTTCTATCTCATGAACTTTATCTCCTGATAATTTTTTTGGTCTTAAAAAATCAATATTTGCACCATATTTTTTTCCAATGTTTGCAATTTTTTTTGAATCAGTTGATAGGGATAGGTAATCAATATATTTACATTTTTTTGCAGTTAATACAGACCATGCAATCAAGGGTTTTCCACAAAATGTTTTTATATTTTTATTTTTTAAACCTTTTGATCCGGACCTAGCACATATCAAACCTAGAGTTTTGATTTTATTTTTCATGTTATTTTGTTTTAAAAAACTCCTTATAATATAAAGATCTTTCTTTTAAAGCTTTTGATCCTATAAAATTATCACCTGGTCTTGGTAATATTTCACATGTAACTTTATCTAAATATCCAATTTTAGCACCTGCTTTAAAAATCCTATCTTGAAGATCTAAATCATTAACTCTGTTAATGGATTTTTTCCAACAATCTTTATTATAGGTTATATATTTTAAATATGATTTATATATCCATGTCTGTGTTCCACCTATTGCTGGATGACTATCTTTTTGAGAATTAATTTTTTTTACTCCATTTTCGTAATAGATATAATCGCTCGATACAAAATCGTAATCTCCTTTGATTGAAAAATTTAAAAGTATCTCTAAATGATTTTTTGTCCATATATCATCATCATCTATTCTCGCAATCCAATCCCCTGTAACAAAAGTCAAGGCTTTATTTAATGCATTAACTGGCCCTGCTAACCAATGATAAAAAGGTTGGTCTGGGTAATTTTTTTTTCTTGAAGGTAAATTAAAAAATTTAATTTTATCATTTTTAAGCTCACTTAATTTTTTAAATGTGTTGTCAGTACAACAGTCTCCAATTATTATTATTTCATAATTTTGATACGTTTGATCAATAATTGATGGTAGGGCTCTCTCGAATAATAGTTTTGATCTATTATATGTCGGAATTAAAATTGAAATTTTATTATTATTTAATATTTTATACTTCTTTTTAAAATAACTATGTCTTATTACCTCATTGTAATAGTATATTTCTTTTAATTTGGAAAAAGCTTTACTAAGCTGTCTGACTTCGTTTGAGTTTTCCACTTTTTTCTGGGTCTACATCTCTACTAACACTTTTTGTTTCATAGTCATCTGGTAAATGAGCTATAAAATTTCTAAATGTAGATGGGTTCCAATCTTTTACGTAATTTATCAAATCATTTTTTGTATATTCTCTATCAAATAATTTATAATTTTTTCCCTGAACTTTAGGAGATTTTACGTTTTCTAAATCTTTCAGCATACATGGAGAAATAGTATCAATTGTTGGCTCTTTTCTTCCCCCATAGCCATCTGATTCTGCTGGAAATGGAAGACATCCTGAACACTTAGTGCAGTATCTCTCTACTTGGTCACTAAATTCTTCTGGAGTTTTTTTCCACCAGTCCACTGTTAACTCATATCCTCCAGGTCCATCAAATAGATAGTCAAGACTTGCTGCAACTTCACAAAAAAAAGCACCTTTAGGCGTTATCGAAGCTGCCCATTGCTCTTGTATCCAACAATTATCAATTAACTTCCACATCATTTTTTTATCCTTAACAACCTCATCTATTGATACAAGGAGTGGGGTATGCTTTCCCCCTGGTGTTGAGTGATCATTATAAGTAATTCTATCTTCATCAAAAGTATCAAAGATAATTTCCTTTTTTTTAACCCAATCAAAACCACTGGTCCATAATTCTCTTTTTCTTCTTGGAATCATTTTTTGATATATTTCTAATATCTCATCAAATTTCGGATGAAGAGTTGGGTCTCCTCCCATTAATCCTATTCTGCCTGGAAATTCCTCTAAACTTTTAATTGCCTCTTTTAAATAATCTAAATCCATAAAATATGGTTTTTTATGATGACCAACATGTCTAGTGCAATTAGTGCATTTTAGATAACACGCATTAGTCACATCAATTTGTATTATTGTCATGTCAGATAATGGTCTCATATTGCAAGCTTATATATGTTTTACTTAATTATTCAATGCAAAAATCTAAATCGAAAACATTCATGTTTTGATAGTTTTTACATTTTTCAAGAAAAACCAAAAAAGTGTTACATCTAGATATTTTAAAATTTGAGAAGTCTTGATTGTTAAATCTTGATTTGAACATATTATTATCCTCAAAATCTAAGCTATAAATTGTGTTTTGTTCATATATACAGTTCTTTAAATCTGATAAACTTATTAACACATTAGAAAATTTATTTTTTGTAAATCTAGAACCTCTTGTTCTTGAGTATAAAAAACTACAATCCGAGAAATTGTTATTTATAATATCACCAGATCTTAAATCGAAATTGATAAATTTACACCCATTGAAAGTTGAATTTGAAATATTTGTAAAAAAAAGTTCAGAATTAATAAAATTACAATTAATAAATTTACACTCTACAAAATCTGTTTCACCAAAATCACAATTGATAAAGTAACATCCCTCAAAAATTTTATTCTCAACTTTTGTAAATTTTAAAAAAATGTTCTTAAATTTAAAAAATTTGAAGCTTGTATCTTTTAGTTTAGTTTTGTTTAAATTTTTGTTTTCAAAGTTGATCATATAAGGGTTAGTATCAATATATATAAATGTTTCAAGTAAAATACTTTATTTAAATTTATTAAGTATTTTATGAGTACCAAGATCGTTCCAATTTTCATGGAGAGGATAGGTAAAAACTTTATTTTTATATTTTTTGTTAATTTTATTAAACAAACTATTCATATCTAAAAATTTATTTCGATTAATTAATCTTATGATTTTAGAATTAAATGCATAGATACCTGCATTTATATCAAATTGATAATATGGTTTTTCTTTCAAGCCTAAAAATATATTATCTTTACTTTCTACCACTCCAAAAGATACTTGGTGAGGATATCTGGAAATAGCCATTGTAGCAATTGCATTGTTTAATTTATGATATTTTATAAAGTTGGAAAAGTTTATTTCAGATAAAACATCTCCGTTAAGAACAATAAAATCATTTTCATATAAATCATTTTTTTTTATTAATTTTAATGCTCCCGCGGTTCCTAGTCTTTTATTTTCTCTCTTGTATATTATTTTGACACCAAATTTTTCGCCTTTTCCAAAATATTTTATAATTATGTTAGACAAGTAATTAACAGAAATTATTATATTAATTATTCCCTCGTTTCTTAATTTTTCAATAATTTTTTGTAACATTGGTTTACCATCAATTTCTATCATAGGTTTTGGAACTTCTTTAGTAAGAGGTAGCAATCTTTTTCCAAGTCCACCTGCCATAATAACTGCTGTTAATTTTTTCTTTGTTGCATCTAATTCTTTTATTGCAAAGATTTTTTTTATATTTTTTTTTTTATTTAAAATTGCACAAAATTCATGACCATTGAAGTTCATTATTTCATAAATTTTGTCTATTCCGAATTTTTCATTAAATGCAAGAGATTTTAAATTAGTAATTTTCAAAATGGGTTGATTAATTGAAATATTATTTAATGACGCCCTCCTGATATCTCCGTCTGTTACCGTGCCCAAATACTTTTTATTACGATCAATTATAAATAAAATTTTATAATTTAACTCATTAATTTTAGATATAGCGGATTTTATAAGTGTTTTTTGGGATATAATATTTTTTCTAAATTTGTTTATTTCTAAATACATAATTTAATCATAAAATTTTTTTGACTGGTAATTTTTTAAATTAATTTTTGAAAGAACACTAATAATTTTTTTGGATGCACTACCTCTTAGATAAAATTTTTTATCAATTTTTGCAGATTTATCTCTATTAATCAATTTTCTAAATATTTTATCTAATTCGTTTAAGTTATAATTGCAATCAGATACCGTTTCTGGTTTTATTCGTCCCTTTTGTCTATCGCCAGTATTAATACTAAATGTTTTAAAGTAAGGTGCTTCTAAAATACCACTTGATGAATTTCCAATTATTATTTGTGAATGATTTAGCATTGAAAGAAATAACTTATGTCCGAGGTTTTTGAATATATAAACATTTTTTTTATTTTTAAAACTTTTAATTTTTTTTATAATGTAGTGGCATCCTACATCCATATTTGGATATGTGATTATAAAGTTATAATCATTATTTATAATTTTTTTTAGAAAATTAAAAAAAACTTCAATATTTTTTTTAAAATTAGTATTTTTTGTTTCAGGATGTATAGCGATACTTATAATTTTATTATTATTTTTTATTCCAATTTTTTTTTTGAGCAATTTTTTATCTAATAAAAAATTATTTTTATCAAAATCTATTCCCAAATGTCCAACTAAAAAAACATTTTTGGGATTTTCACCCATCTTTATAATTCTGTCTTTGTACTGCTGGTTTGATACAAAATGCAAAGATGATAATTTTGTAATTGCATGTCTTACATACTCATCGATAGCACCTTCGGTTACTTCTCCACCATGAATATGAGCGATTGGTATATTCTTGAGAACGGCTACGTTTGCAATAGGTAAAATTTCAAATCTATCGCCTAATAATATAATTAGATCAAAATTTTTTAATTTAAAAAATTTTACAAATTTATCAAATATTTCTCTGCTAATATCTAAAGTATAATCTTTACTCTTTCTAAAATTAATTTTTATTACTTTATAATTTTTTATTTTGTCACTTTTAATTTCCTTTATTGTGTTTCCAAAAAATGTGTTTGAATGATTACCGCTTACCAAGAGGCTATATCTAAATTTTTTGCTCCTCTGTAATTTTAATATTAAAGGTTTTAAAATTCCATAATCTGATCTAGCAGTTGTAATAACACAAATATTAATCATTTTTTATAAATTATAGAATTTAAAAATTTTAAATGAAAAGAGAAGTTTTTAAAGTTTTATTGTGAAAGAAAATAAAATAAACACCCATAAAGTAAAATATATTAAATATAAGTTGTTAAATTCCCTATAAATTGAGTTAAATCACTTTATTGGGAACTAATATAAATAAAATACCTATAAAAAAATTTGCAAAAGATAATCTAAATTTTTAGATAACTTTTTAACAAAGGTTTATTTTTTGCTAAGTTTATTTTTAATCTTTTTCCCAAAACATTATAATATTTTTCAGCTCCTACTCCTATAATAGGTCTTTTTAATTCAATATTATTTTCTGTTAGTTTTGCACCTTTTGATATATTTTTTTTTGCAAAAATTGACTTCCTAACTAATTTTAATGTTGACAACTCTTCATCATTTGGTTTTTTTCTATACGATCCTAAAATTTTTTCACAGTTTCTAATTTTATTTATATACCTTTTGAGCTCTTTTGGATTTAAGCTTGCTTTATGATCGGGTCCTTTTAAGTTTCTACTTAATGTGAAGTGTTTTTCAATAAATTTTGCACCTATGGCAGTTGATATTACTGCTGCATCATATCCTAAAGAGTGATCAGAAAATGCAATATTTGGTGTAATTTTTTTTTTAAATGTTTTTAAGACATTTAAATTTAAATCTTCCTCATTGGTTGGGTAATTTGATGTACATTGCATTAAGAATAATTTTTTTTTGTTTAGCCCGTATTTAGTCAAAAATTTAAAAGACTTTTGTACCTCTTTTAAAGTGGCCATACCTGTAGAGAGTAAAGTGAATGTATTTTTTTTTGCAATTTTTTTTAAAAGTTGAAAATTATTTATTTCACCTGACGGTATTTTTATAATTTTTTTTTGAAGTCTAAATTGAAAATCAACATCAGTGTGATCAAAAACTGATGACAAAAACAAAATTTTTCTGGTTTTACAATAAATAGATAAGTCTTTAAGCGCTTTATCTGACAGCTCCAATTTTTTTAGCATCTCTTTTTGTGGTTTTTTTTTTTTTAAATTTTTTATTTGATAATTTGCCATTTTTGCATTCTGTGAAGCTATTTTTTCTGATTTAAATGATTGAAACTTTACAATATCTGCACCAGCTTTTGATGCAACATCAATAAGCTTCTTGGCAATATTTATTGATCCATTATGATTTACTCCTGCCTCAGCTATTATTATTACTTTTTCTCTGATGTTCATTTAATTTACAATATTTACTTTAATTTCCGCGTTATTGCATTTTATAATTAATTTATTCTTATATAAGTTTAAAATAGTTCCATTAGGTATATTTTTATCAACTTTATATCTAAATACTTTTACATCGGAAACTTTAAAATTTTTGTTATTATATTTAAAACAAGCATAAGGACCAGGATATACTAAAGCTTTCACAAAACATTTAATCTGCTCAAAATTTTGATTCCAATCAATAATCTCATCTCCTCTTTTTCTTTTTTTATAATAACTTGGTGAAATACCCCTATTATCAGTTATTGGATTAGTATTGCCACTTATAATCTTTAAAGCTTTAATTAAAATTTTTGGACACTCTACATAACATTTATTTAATAAAGTTTTATAATTATCTTTATTAAAAATTCTAAATTTTTTTTGGAATATAATTTCTCCATTGTCAATATATTCATCAACTTTATGAACAGTTATACCAAAAAACCTTTCACCATTTATTAAAACCCAATTTAAAACATTCCTTCCTCGGTATGAAGGAAGTAATCCAGCATGACAATTTATAATCCCAAACTTGTTTAATTTTAAAATTTTTTTTTTAAAAATCTGATCATAAGACATGGAGACTAAAATATCACATTTATATGAACTTATTGTTTTAAACGAAGTGTCTGAATTTACATTTTTAAATATATGAAATTTAATTTTCCTTTTTTTACAAAATTTAAATATTTTTTCGTCTTTTTTAGTCCTGCCTACAACAAAACAAATTTTATATTTTCTATCTGTTGATATTTTTTTTATAAAATTTAGGCCCCATATTGAGTCGGCAAATATTCCTAATTTCATGTAATTTAGTATAAGCTTGGTAAATTTATAATTTGTTTTTCTAATAATTTTGAATTTTCAATATCAGTTTTAAAAGATTTTTTAAATTTTTTTTGTTCACTAATAATTGTCCATACGGGCCTCGCTTGAATTCCTTTATTAATTAAAAACTTAATTATTCTATCTCTATGTTTAGAGTATTTTTTTTTTAATATTATGGTTTGAAGCCATAAATTTCCTTTAGAATTTTTTGGATGAAGAAAAAAATCAAAAAAGTTATTATTCCTAAATTCTCTCTGATAGCTGGCATACAGAAAATTTTTTCTTTTTAAATGTGATGAGATTTTTTTCATCTGAGAACAACCCAATGCAGCATTCAAATTAGGCATTCTATAGTTGTATCCAATTTCATCATAATCAAATTTAAAATTATGTTTTTTTTTTGCAGTAGTAGAAATATGTCTTAAATAATTTGAAATTTTTTTATTATTGGTTAGTACGGCTCCACCACCCCCTGTTGTGATTATTTTGTTTCCATTAAAGCTTAGAACTCCAATATCTCCGAATGTTCCTAGATGTTTTTTTTTATAGAAACTACCTAAAGCCTCAGACGCATCCTCTATAACTCTTAAATTATATTTTTTTGATATCTTTACAATTTTTTCTATATCACCAGAGTGTCCAAATATATGAGTTACAATTAAAGCCTTTATTTTTTTTTTTGTAATTTTATTGATTAAGTATTTTTTTCTTTTTAAGGTTTTTTTTTTTAGAAAATCTTCAAATTTTTCAACATCAATACCTAGTGATTTTTGACAACAATCAATTAATATTGGTTCAGCTCCACAATATTTTATTGCATTTGGCGCAGCAATAAAATTCAAATTAGAAATTATTACTTCGTCATTAATTCCAATATTTAAAGATTTTAGACTTAAGTGAAGTGCAGATGTTCCATTACAAACAGCAATTACATTCTTTGATTTTGTAAATTTTTTTAAAATTTTTTCAAATTTATCTGTCCACGGTCCATACGAAGATACAAAAGTACTTTGTATACATTTTTTAATTAAAGCCTTATCGTAAAAAGAAAATACTGGGCTATGAAGTGATATATTTTTTTTTTTAAAAATTTTTTTGATTTTTGAAGATATCAAAAAACCGATTCTCTTATCGATCATTTATTATATTTATAAGGGTTGTAATGTTTTAGGTTTTTGAGAAACCAGCCTACTGTATTTTCAATCCCTTTTTCAAATCCTCTAATTTTATTAAACTCAGGTGACCATCTTAACAATTTTTTTGCCTTTTTGTTGCATCCGTTTAGTATCATAACTTCACTTTTATCTGGTCTATATCTTTCCCTCTTAACTTTTATCTCTTTTTTTACATTTATTTTTTTTAATATTACTTCGCAAACTTCTTGCATTGATATGTCAAAGTTGTTTGAAATATTTATTGTTTCTCCATAACATTTTTTATGTATTGCCTTTTCAAATCCCATAACAGTATCTTTAACATATGTGTAGTCTCTTTTTGGTTTTAAATTTCCAACTTCTATAAATTCTTTACTCGATAGTGCTTGCGTAATAATATTTGGTATAAAAGCTCTTGCGGATTGCCTTGGTCCATACACATTAAATGGTCTTAAAGTTATAGAGGGAATTCCAAAACTTTTTTGGTAACTTTTTACTAAAGTATCAGCTGAGAACTTGGAAGCAGCATATGGTGATTGAGTTTCAATTGGGTGACTTTCATTTATAGGTATAAATTGTGCACTACCATATACCTCACTTGTTGAAGTATGAATAAGTTTTTTTATTTTATTTTTTTTTGTAGCCTCTAAAATATTATATGTACCCATCACATTAGTGCTAATATAATTTTCTGGACTTTCATATGAATGAGGTATTGCAATCAAGGCTGCTAAATGGATAATCACATCAAAGCCTTTAGTTTTACTCTCAATAAAACTTTGATCTAAAATATCTCCAAAAACTATTTTTGCTTTTTTTATATTTTTAACTTGATTTAACCAACCTATTGTTGAAAATGAATTATATTTTACTAAGCAAGTAACATCATATTTTTTGTTTATCAAATATTCTGCAAGGTGTGATCCAATAAAACCCTCAGATCCTGTCAAAAATATTTTTCGCATCATTAATTTAGTTTTATATTTATTTTAAACAATATAGCCATGATTAATAATTTAATTTTATCCCAAAAACTTCCATAAATTAAACAGTATTTAAACTTAGATTTTGAAATGAATTTTTTAAACCTAAAATTTAAAAAAAATAAATGAGAATAATATTTTCGCTTACTTTCTAATTTTAAAAATTTTACAAATTCTTTGGTGGCATATCTATATGGAATTGACATATCTCTTTTTGATGAGCCTTTTGGATTTATATAATAGTGGCCGAGAGTTTTATTTAAAAAAAAAAAAATTATTTGAGTATTTTGCAATTTTTATCCAACAATTGTAATCTTCAGATGCAAAATAATTTTTATCCTCACAAATTCCATTTACTTTTTTCAAAAGTTCTTTTTTAACTACTACAGAAGAATTTGGAATAAAATTACCCTTAGTCATCAAATCTACAAAAAAATTTTTTGATTTTCGCGTATATAAGTTTCTACGTATATTAATTTTTTGCAAAGGATTATGAATACAAAGATTATGATAAATTAAATCACAATTTTTGTTAAATTGAATTATTTCTTTAACTTTTTGCAATTTTGTTTCTTTCCACCAATCATCAGAGTCGAGAAATGCAATCCATTTACTATTTGCTTTATTAATTCCTAAATTTCTAGATTTTGCTAAAATACCGAAATTGTTTATATTAAAAAATTTTATTCTTTCATCTTTATATTTTTTAATCTTATCAATGGTACTATCTGAGGATGAATTATCTATTAAAATAACTTCAAAATTTTCAAAAGTTTGACTCAATACAGAATTAATACATCTATCAATGTAATCTTGGCTATTATAAGATGGCAAAACTATTGAAAAAAAAGGTTTCATATTATTTTTTTAAAATAATTTTTTTGCATAATATTTTTAGTATAATTTTTTTTAAATCTTTCATAAGATTGACTCAATTTATCATCAATTTTTTTCTGATTTTGAGAAAAGAATTTTATAATTTCCCTAGCAAATGTTTTTTGAAATCCAACTTTAATTAATTTAGCAGATGGAACATTATTCAATATTTCTTCTAACCCGCCGATTTTATTTGCTATTATGGGCACTTTGCAAGACATTGCCTCGATACCCACATAACCAAAGGATTCGAAGTCGATTGATGGAATAGCAACCAATTCCATTTTACTCATGTATTTTATATTTTTTTTAACGTGACCCTGCAACATTACATTTTTTTCAAGCTTTAATTTTATAATTTTTTTTTTAATTAAATTTTTGGACCAATTTTCTCCATCTCCAAAGAAGAAGAATTTAATTTTATTATTTTTTTTAACAATAAGATTTATAATATCTAACAAATATAGATGTCCTTTTCTATTTTCTAAAGTAGCAAATACGCCAACAGAATTTTTGATTTTTTTTACTTTTTTTAAGTTGTTATTTTCTATGCCGTTATAAATAAAATCTACATCTTTATGGTTTGAAAAAACATTTCGTTTATCTATGAAGTTTTTTAAACAAGATTTAGAGCACAGGATTATTTTATTTACACTTTTCATAATTAAGAAGTCCAAAAAGTATTCGAATACTCCAAACGGAAAACGATATGGTAAAGAAAAATTATGAATATTTAATATTGATTTTTTTCGTGAACTTAATCGCCAAGACAATAATGAAATTCTTAGAATCAAAGATGCAGGATATCCTCCATTAACAACCATTAGTCTGTCAAATTTATTTTTTTTAAAAAAAAAATAATATTTTATTAAATAAAAAAATGTTAATATAAAATAATTAAATAAGAGTAGAATACACTTTAAAGGAAAATATAATAATATTTTTAGAATTATATCCTGACGTAAATAGTTTAATTTTTCGAATAAATTAGAGTTAATGGACAGGTATGAAATTAATTTAGTTTTTTTTTTTAAATCTTTAATACCTGGATAATCCTCATTACACATTAAATATATTTCAATATTTTTTTTTTTTATATACAAATTATGTAAAAAAGTATCCAAACCACCCTTCAAATATATTTCAGTTAGTATTAAGATTTTTTTTTTCATTTATATATTGATAAATATATTCATATGTGAATTTCTTCGAAATTCCAAAATAACTTTGGATTAGTTTGTTATCAACTTTTTGTTTAAATAGTTTATTCTTTATTTCAATGTCATCATAGCTTTTTGATATATCAATAATAGGTAAATTAAATTTTTTTGAAGTAACACTTGGACCTTGATGAAAATTGTTCATATCTAAAATTAAAATTTTTTTTTGATTTAATAAAGCTAGTTGCACTGTAGTTGATGAATGTGCTAAACAAATATCACATGATTTAATTAGGTTCGCAGTTTCATATTTAAAAATCATTTCCTTTCTGAAAAATGAATTAATTTTTCCATACTCCTTATTTATTAATTCATTTCTAGGATGTGATGCAACTACAATATTTTTATGTAATAGTTTTGAAATTTTAAAAAAAAAATTTTCCAACAATTTCAGATGATATTTATAATACTTATCAATATTTATTGTATTTGATGAACTCGCATCTGGGTGGCAACCAATAGCCTCATCTAGATATAAAATGGGACTGTTTTGCCTAAGATTTTCATCTTTAAAATTAAAAGATTTTGATTTTAATCTCAAATCTTGAATTGTTGTTGAATAATTGTAGACCTTGGCTGATAATAAAAATTTATTTTTAAATTTATATGTTTCATTATTTTGAATTGAAAATATTATTTCATAAATATTTTTATAAAACCCCAACCTTCTTAAAAAAAAAATAATTTTTCTTGAGAGAAATTCTAAAAAAAAATTTTTTTTAAAGTTTGTATTTTTAATAAATTTAAAAATTGAAAGATTTTTTTTTGATTGAGTTGGTGTGAATGAGGATATAGGCAAAAATAACCTTAACTTAAATTTATTAATTATATGATAAATTTTAAGTGATCTGTAGTTCCAAGAGGAATTTCCAATAAAGTAATCTATATAAATATCATCTTTATTTTCCATAAAGTATTTTTGAAGGGATTTAATATCTTTAAATATAATAAAATTTTCAGCAGTTAATTCTTCAAAGTCTCTATTAAATAATAAAAAATTCTTATCATAAACAAGTCCAAGTATTAAAACTTTGACTTTGAAACCTTTGCTTTTGAAAAAATTAAAACCAAATCGGTTATAATCATCTGGATTCATCGCATTTAAAAATAGTAAATTAATTTGGTTCATTCATTTAAATAAGTGAATTATTTGAATATTGTAAATTACTTGCAAGCCATTCATCGTCATTTTTTTTCCTTTTAAGAATGTCGTAAAAGACCTAGCAGGATCTGCTAAAATATTTTTTTTTGAAATTGTGAATGGTAGCTCCTCACTTTTTACTTTAATTCTATAATTATTTTTTGCAGCCCAAGTATAAACTCTTTTAATATTGTGCTGATTATGGCCCCCAAAAATTTGATTTTTAAATTTATATTTTACATATACATCGATATTATTAGGGTTAAAAATACCTGAAAATATAATGTTAGAATCTTTTTTTGCAATCTTCTTTATACTGTCAAGAAAAAACTCAATGTTGTCAAAATGAGATACAACTGAAATTGCTGTAATTACATCATATTTAATTTTTGATTTATATTTCGCAAAGTCTATATTAAAAAAATTAAAATCCTTATACTGGGCTCTTGCAAATTTGAAGAGTTGTTTGTTTGGTTCTAGTCCATGAAGTTCACATTTTTTTTTAGAATAAACAAAGTTGAGAAAATCACCATTTCCACACCCAATGTCAATGAGAGTAGAATTTTTTTTTAATTTTTTTTTAAATAAATCATAAATTAATTTGTAAATATTTTTTTTTTTTATTCTTTTTGTTTTTAAATGATGCTCTAACATTCAAAATTCGGAATATTTATTCCACTATTTAATAATTCTTTTCTTGTTTTCTTAAATCCATCTCCAACAAAATTAAGCAAATTTCCAGTAGCAACAGCGTTGAAGTTACCATCGTTTTTAAAAACTTCCAAAATGTGTTTATAGTTTCCTATACCACCAGATACCACAATTGGTTTCTTGGGAAATTTTTTCATATTTTCTGCTATTTTAAAATTTATTCCTTTGCCAGTTCCGTCTCTTGAAATATCCGTAATAAGAATTTCACCAAAATTGTTAATATTTTTGTTAAATATTTCATAAATACTGCCTTGAAATTTTTGTTTACCATTTGATAAGTAGGATACAATTTTCGAGTTTTCAATTTGATAATCCATGCTAAAAACCACTGATTGTTTACCATAAGTTTTTGCTATATCATTAATAAAATCACTATTTTGGTAAAATGCCGAATTAATTGATATTTTATCTGCACCATTTTCAAAGAAAATTTTAGCTTTTTCATAATTGTCAATACCACCACCTATCGTAACAGGTATAAATATAACCTTGTATAATTTAAGATAATCATCAATAAATTTTTTCTGATTTCTATTTGAGCTAACATCTAAAATTATAAGTTCATCTATATACTTTGATACCTTGTTAAATTTATAATTGTTTATTAACCAATTTACATCACCTATTAACTGATGATTAAAATTCCTACTTAGAATAAACTTACCGTTTTTATAAAGTAATTTAAAAATTAACCTTTTTTTAATCATTAAAGGTCATAAAAATTTTGTAAAATTTTTAATCCATCATTTTGACTTTTTTCAGGATGAAACTGTGTTCCAAAGATATTATTATTTTCAAAAGATGAAATAAATTCAAAGTTATATTTTGTTGTATAGCAACTAAAATCCTTATCTTTCTCAATTAAACAGTGGGAATGTACAAAATAAAAATTGTTGTCTTCGGGAATATTCTTAAATAAATTAGACTTAGAAATATTGCTTATTCTATTGAAGCCTATGTGCGGAACTTGCAAAGTATTATCGATAATATTTATATTTGTTATATCATTTTTAAAATAATTAAGTCCCAGTGTATTTCCATCCTCATCACTTGATTTACAAAGTAGTTGCATACCCAAACATATTCCTAAAATTTTTTTTCTTTTTATTAAAATATTTTCATTAATTTCTTCTAGAAATTTCATATCTATTATATTTTCCATTGCTTTTTTAAATGACCCTACCCCAGGCAATATAAACATTTCGGTATTTTTAAATTCTGTAGCTTTATTTATTGTATTGTGAGAAATATTTAAATAGTCTAATGCGTTTCTCACAGACCAAATATTTCCCATGCCATAATTAATAATTGATATTTTCGCCATTTAATTTAAATGCTAATTTTCTTATTCTATGTTAAATCTTGGTTTTATTTCGTCTCCTACAATTTCAAAAAGAGATTTGTTCGTATGTTTGATAATTGTAAGTTTTAATTTTTCATTCGTAATTCTATAATACTGGGCAATATCATTGAAGAATTGTTCTGGTGAAGATCCGTCGTATAATTTGACTAGATTTATTGCTTGATCTCTAGTCATTGCTCCCCTGCGAATCTCAATTCCCGCGTCTTGTGTTGCTCTACCAAAACCAAATTTTAAGTACATTAGGTAGTAGTGGAAAGATGCAAGTATTTGGTCGTTTTGTGCAAAATTCGTAAAAGTTCCAACATTTCCTTCATCTAAGTCAATTAAGCCACAATGCTGCTTTGCATAAAGATAATTTCTATATGGGTCCCAATTTTCATAATAACTGTAATGAGTAAATTTTATGTCATAACTTTCATCAAAATTAAACCAATATAAGTTTTTTTTGTCTAATTTTGCATTTAAAATAGTTTTATCTAATTTATCATTTAAGTATACTTCTTTCATATATTGAATGTCATAAAATTGTTTGTGTTTTTTTTGATCCGAACCACCATATTCGACCTCGCCATCTTCAGAATAAAAAACATACTTGATATTAAATTTTTGAGCCATTCTAATTACTGCAGTATGAATTAGTATTAACCAACCATAATAACCTTGTCCATCATCTAAAAATCCCTGTCTATCTAAAGCTCTCATTGTTTCTAAATTGACATCTAAAGAAATTAAATCAAAACCATTTTGTTTAAAATTTTCTAAATTAGTTTTACCTATATCAAGTTGTAAAGGTGGATTTACAGTTACACACAAAACATTCAGTCCATACTTATATTTTAAATTGTGAGCAACATAAGATCCATCCTTTCCACCGCTGACAGGAACTATACAGTCAAAGTCACTCATGCTCCTATTTTTTTTTATTTCTTCAACTAATTGTATTAATTTTTGCTCTCTGGATTTCCAATCAAAATTTTTTTTTTCATTTGCCCAAACGCATGCATTGCATATGTTGAAATTATTAAATATAATTCTAGGTCTAGTTGATGCATTTAAACAAGATTTGCAACGAAACATGGCAAAAAAAATTGATATAGTTGTTATTTTAATTTCGATTCTTATTATACTTATTATAATATTCTATAATTACAATAACAATAATATTTTATCAAAATCGATCAAAGGTCAAATTTGTGAAATTAAAGTAGATATTCAACAAGATGATAAATTAAATTTTTTTTTAAAAGATCATTTAGACTTTAATAATTTAGATATAAAACAATATTATAGGGAAACGATAATCTCTTATCTACAATCAAAATCTTTAAAAAAAGACTACTTTAACACATTAGATAAAAAAATCTTAGTAGGGAATTATATGTTTGATAAAATAAATTATAAATATTACTTCAGAGTTATTTTAAATGAAAAAAATTTGTTAAAGAATTTTAATGCAGGGATTATAAAAGATGACATAGAAAAGAATGCAAATGCGGTTGCATATCTTTTATATTTTGATCATATTAATAATTTTAAATTAGAATTAAAAAAACTAATAAAAAAAAATAATTTTTTTTT
>MDTE01146332.1_pt1 | contig 23038 bp, 14 predicted proteins | sample 811231 | NCBI WGS metagenome assembly MDTE01 (sample SAMN05326651, study PRJNA326480) | marine metagenome | isolation source: seawater | place: Indian Ocean: Red Sea | collected 2010 | reverse complement strand
CCCGAATCGCCAGGTTTACAAAAGGCTCATCAAGGCCTGACTGCCCTTGAAGTGGCTCCATGGCAACGATCTCAGCCTGAGAGATATCCACCTTGGCATAGGACGATGTAATCGACTCAATGCGAACCGTAGATGGTGCATCGGCCCCACCCACCAGGAGGCGATCTCCTTCTTTTAGCTGAACCGGCACACCACTTCGTAACGCCTCGTAATAACTCGCACCTGCACGCAGAATCGCCGATCCATTTCGACTGGATAAATCCGTAAACGTGTACGCTCCGGATTCCACTCGAAACACACCGTGCTGCCCAGAGACACGAGGGTTCTCTATACGGAGATCACAGCTGGCATCACGCCCTGCTACCGCGTCGTCTCCGTGCAGAACATGTTCCACCACTTCTTCCGACGTTTCGGTCTCAACTATCAATCGTAATGCGTTCTTCATACAAAGTTACCGATCTCTGATCGCAGCCAGAGTATACGATAAGACCCGGCTTCGAATCGAGTCCAGGACTACAACGACGGATTGAGACTGAGTATTGGACCGAGAAAGTGGGTCCAAGACTCTCCTACTTTTCCAACCACGCCTTATAGGCGTCGAGATTATATGGGCGCCCAAGAAAGCCCTCGACCAGATCGGCTGCATCCCGCGTACCACCCGGTTCAAGGATGTGCTCACGATATGCTCGGGCTACAGCCGGATTCATCACACCCTCGTCTCGAAATCGAGTAAACAGGTCCTTCGCAATAACCAGGGACCATTGATAGGTGTAATACATCGAGCTATACCCCACGAGGTGGCCAAAATTGGCGTATACGTAGGCTTCCTTCATCGAGGGATACGGGCTGTACTTGGCATACATCTCTTCCATGAAAGCATCCAGGTCCACAGTCTTCGGATCACGATCATGCAAGAAGAAGCTATACGCCGTGTAAAACACCTGACGCATCACCCCGAGCCCCTTGCCAAATTCGCTGGCTTTGCGCATGCGATCCACCAACTCTTCCGATATGGGCTGACCCGTTTCCATATGCATGGCAAAGCGAGCCAAAACACGCGCGTCCCAGGCCCATTCCTCTAGAATCTGAGAGGGAGCCTCTACAAAATCCCACTCTACGTTAATGCCAGAGAGGCTGACCCAGCGGGTGTCACGAGCCAATAGATGGTGAATCAGATGACCGAACTCGTGAAAAAATGTCACCACCTGGTTATGTTCCATCAACGCCTTACCGTCGCCCTTGGACGGGTCAGGGAAGTTACAGACCAGAGATGCCATAGGAATACGATCCGAGCTCAAACCCGTCTGGATTGGGAACATAGCCGCATGCTTGTATTTTCCAGCACGTGGATGCATGTCCAAATAGAACTTACCGACCACCTTACCGTCCGCCTTCATAAGATAGGCGTCCACGCTTTCGTGCCAGACTGGCTCGTCGGCCAGGGGCTCGAAGGAAAGACCGAACAACTCACCATAAAGCTGAAAGACTCCGTCTTTCACACGTGGATAGGAGAAGTAGGGGCGAACAGTCTTGGCGTCAAAGTTATGCTGTTCCTCACGAACCTTCGCCGTGTAATAAAAACGATCCCACACGGCTACATGGTTCGCTTGCGGATCATCTTGGCGAATACGCTTCAGAACAACCTGTGTATCTGAATCTGAAATCGGCCGAACGATGCGGTTCAACTGCTCAATGAATTTTTCGACGACCTCAGCCGACTTAACCATCTTGTCTTCCGCATTATAATCCGCCCAGGTATCAAACCCCTGATGTTGGGCGTACTCATGCCGAAGATGTAGGAGCTTTGTAAGGACCTCCTTATTCTTCGGATACCCACGACGCATGAATTGCCTATACAGCTTCTCTCGAAGCTGACGGTCTTTGGCGTAGGTCTGGAATGGAAAGAAGTCGGGATAATCGGTCGTAATGACGATTTTGCCGTCCTTATTCTTGGCATGCGCCTTGATAAAATCATCGGGCAGGCCATCAAGACCCGCCACATCATCCAGCTCTATAGAACGAACATCCTGCCTTACATTCGTTTGGTAGGACTGGCTAAGTAGAACCATTTCGGCGTTGATTTCCGACAGTCGCTTCCGCGTCTTCTCGTCTTTATCCACACCAGAGCGGCGAAAATCCCGCAGAAGATGTGTCGTAAACCTCTGGGTGTGCTCGTCGGCTGCCGAGGCATCCACGCTCGAGACCGCTTTGTATAACGAACGATCCAGCCCGAGATCACTCGCGAACTTGGCGACCTTTTGTTCACATGTCTGTGCAGCATCCCGTATTGGCTTATCCGGGTGTACACTGAACATCAGACCTGCATGGCCATAGGCCATATCAAGGGCAAGAGACATTTGATTATAGGTTTCCAGGGTATTCTCAATGGTGTTTTTTCCCTCAGGAACCGCCTTAATCGTATCGCGCAGAGCGGCTGCGGCCTCAATAGCGCCATCACATACCTGCGTCAGATGTTCCGCGCTCGCCCAGAATGTTTTTCCATCCTTCATGGCATCTTCCTGCTTCGTGGGGGGACAGAGCGTTGCGCATGCCAATAGCCATGGAAGTACTGCAAGCCCTATGAATCCAAATCGATACATCCTTTGCCCTCATTTGTGGTTCTAACGGCAAGGCGTTTCTGGTAGCAGGGCCGGGCAAAATGTACAAGCCCGCCCTCTGCATGCAGGGGGCGGGCTCATGTACTTTACCGAAAACTGAGCTCTACGAAGCCGTAGAAGCACCCGTTTACTCTGTGTAGGAGACCTTAAGGGTGTAATTGCCTGATTGGGTGCTCCAACCATCAACAAAGACATACACCCGCTCACCATCACCCATTTCTATGGACATCTCCTCACCGCCATCCGAAAACGAATCATCATAACCGAGACACGTCTCTGTGGACGGAGGACAACCCGTGCTGATGTAGAGCAACGAGTCAAAGTCCGTACCCGCTGAGGTTAGCTCGAACTTGTACGTACCAGGTAATAGGGACCAGAATTCGTAGACCACGTCCTTATTGTTGGACAGGGACGACGAGCAGACATCGTACATATCCGTGAACGAAGTCGTGCTGCCCGTAATCTCGATAGCCTCGACTGCGGGGTTGCCCTCGATGGGAATCGCCTTCTCACAGCTATCGCCTGGCTCCGCACAGAACCCAGCGCAATCGTTGTCATCACAGTCGGTAGAGCCGTCGTTGTCGTTATCCTCTCCGTCATCACAGAACAGTTCGATACAACCGACCTGGCCATTACAATCGGGATCAGCACAGTCAATCAGCTCGTCACCGTCATCATCCAGCCCATCGTCACAGATGGCTTCCTGGAAGTCGGGTTCTACCAGGAGATTGAACGCCCCTGGACTATCGGCATAGTAGCTGTCGACCAGAATATAGACCATCTGGCCCTCATCTAGTTCCACTTCTACCTTTTCTACCGAGCCAGAACCCAGGTCTTGATCACCCAGGCATGTCGCCACACTTGATGGACAATCGGTGGAGACCCCAAGAGTCGAGTCGAAGCCGGTGGCAGCATCCAGATGGAAGATATAGTTACCAAACTGCGGAGCAGTATACGTAAAGACTACGTCTTCTCCTCCGTTGTTACTAAAGGAGCCACATGCGCTGGAGTCTAGACTATTACCAAATCCAACGGTCGTACCATCAAATCCCTCTGGATAGTCATTGAGATTCGTAGGTGTCTCACAGGAGCCTCCGGACGGTATACAGGAGGGTTCAATGACCCAACAGTCCAGATCTTCACAATCGAATTGGCCGTCGTTGTCGTTATCCAGTCCATCCAGACACTCCGTTTCGATCTCTTCGTACGTAATTGTGAGATCAAACGCGCCCGATTGCGTGGAGGAATAACCATCAGCAACGATATAGGCCACATCCGGTGGTCCTAGAACGAACGTAACCTCTTCGAGCCCGCCAGCCGAGAAGTTGTCGTGGCGGCCTAAACAGGTTTCCGGAGTAATTGGGCAGCCACTGCTCACGTATAGAACCGAGTCAAAGGACGCGCCGGGCTGAAGTTGCACGGTGTACTCTGCATAGAATTCTGGAGCAAACGCATACACAACTTCCGGTCCACTACCACCATATCCCTGGCAGTCGCTACATTCCGAGAAGTTCGTATAACCCGAGGTGGAATGACTGATTGGGAAGGCATCGTCCAGGCTGATTGGTATCGCACCCAGGCAAGCATCTCCGGGCTGAATACAGGCAGCTGCACCGATGCAGTCTGGGTCTTCGCAGTCGAACAGGCCATCGCCCTCATCGTCCAACCCATCATCGCAGACAGTTTCGATACAAACAGGGATTCCTGTGCAATCGTCATCTTCACAGTCGAATAGGCCGTCACCGTCATCATCCAGACCGTCTTCACAGTTCTGTTCCATATTGGTGTAGATGAGATCGAGGTCGAACAGTCCATGATTATCTGCAGTCGTGCCATCGATGTAGATAAAGACGGTCTGATCGGCGTCCAGTATTACAGAAAGAATCTCGGGAAGGTTGTACAGATCTTCTTCAGCCAGGCAGACCTCTGGAGTCAATCCACAGGTATCACTCGAGATATAAATCTCCGTGTTCCATCCCGCCGCGGTGAGAATAAACTGGTATTCACCATAGGCTTGCGCCGTATAGGTGTAGACCATATCTGGGCCGGCGCCACCATAGTTTGTGGAAACGCAATCGGGTGCGGTCACATCATTATTGAAGTTGGTGGTCGACGAAGACACATACGCATCTCCCTCAAAATCAGCATCCGTGAGTAGAATTGGGTCATCACAGGTATTACCCGCGGGCTCGCCACAGGTCTCTGTCCACCAACAATCCGAATCCTCACAGTCGATCTTGCCATCCTCGTCACCATCTTCCAGGTCATCACAGATGGTTTCTATCGCGTTGTATTCCAGGGTCAGCGTGTAGCCACCGCCCGCAGAGGTCGAATAATAGGAGTCGGCATAGATGTAGATTGTCGTGGGCTCCTCCAGGGTGAAGGTAACCGTCTCGATGGCACCACTCAATGAATCGTCCCAACCAAGACACTCTTCTTCCACACCAGCCATCGGGCATACCGTGCTGACGTACAGGGTCGAATCGAAACCAGCGTCGGGCGCAAGGGTTACGATGTAATCCCCCGGTTCGGTGACCTCGTACATGTAGACGGCTTCTGGTCCGCTACCCCCATAACCAACTCCACATTGGGATGTCGAAGTAATTGAATTGAAGTTCGCGGTCGTTCCCGTTACGGGCTCTCCTAAGGTAATTGGAGCGGCTGTTTCACAGACATCACCTGGCGGAACACAATTCGCGGTCAAAGAACAATCTGGATCGTCACAATCGGCCAATCCATCATTGTCGTTATCCTCCAGATCATCGCATAGAGCTTCGCGACTCTCCCAGGTAAGTTCGAACTGACCCGACTGACTCGACCATCCGTCGACAACAACATAGACGGTTTGCCCCTCCTCTAGAGTGACTTCAACCTCTTCGCCGCCATCCGAATAGTGGTCGTCCTGACCTAGACAGGACGAAAAGTCACAATCCGACGAAACGTAGAGTAGAGAGTCAAAATTCGTTCCTGTCTCGGAGATCGAGAATATGTAAAGAGCGGTCTCTGGCGCCACAAACGTATAGTACACCTCTGGAGCAGAGCTGGTGAGACCACAACCCGCCAGCTCATTGGAAAGACCTTCCTGATCGGTACTGCCCTGTACGCTGCCAGGACTTCCGATCGCTGTTAAATCGATCGCTGCGGAACAAATACTACCCGGCAAAGCACAGAACCCGCCCACACCGAAGCAATCAGGATCGTCACAATCTACGAGATTATCACCATCGTTATCGGTCTCATCACCACAGCTGTCTTCGTATCTTTCAATGGTGAGCTCATACAAACCCGCTTGCGGATCAAACGTATATTTACCATCAATCACGATCCATACGGTTTGCTCGGCTTCAAGGGTAAGCTCAACCACCTCGCCGCCTTGCCCTTCGGCATCACTGCTTCCCAGACAGCTATCGGTTCCCAATGGGCATTCCGACATCACATAGAGTTGGGCGTCAAAGTCCGTCGTAGCCGCACTTAAGGAAAAGCGAACCGGGCCGGCTTCCGTGGCCGTATAAGAAAAGACTGCATCCTTCGCGTCTTCTTCCGCGAGGTTTGGATCACAGGCCTGGGCGGAAAATGCGTTGGTCAAAGAATCATGATTTGTAAGACCTACTTCGTGAATCGGCAGCGCGCCAACCAGGGCCTTAGCGGACTCACATGTGTCGTTCGTGGGACCACAATGTGCCTGGAAAACACAGTTGCTATCGTCACAATCGACGTAGGTGTCGTTGTCATTATCCTCGCCGTCATCGCAATCCGTCTCGAGTACATCGATCCGTAGTTCAAACATGCCGGAGACAGGCGTGGTGGTTCCCCAACCGTCTACAACTACGTAGACAACCTGACCTTCCGTCAGGGCCAGTTCAATCACCTCACCACCGGAGATACCACTAACGTCGGCACCGGCCAGACATTGGGCACCTGCGCCAGCCTTGGGGCAAGCGTCGGTGATGTACAGCATCAGATCTCCATAATTTTCATCCTCGTGTACAACCAGCTCAAAATTATGCGTTGCCGTCATGGTCGCCTCGAAATGGAAAACCATATCGGGAGAGGCCGCTCCATTGGAGGTCGCCGAGATACCCGGACAACCGGCCGAGATGAAATCAGCACTGGCATCCGTCGTATCACCGTTAAAGACAACAGGGTGCCCCGTAAAGCCTAGTAGGGACGAGCAGTCATACGCGTTACCATCAAGGGTCGGCGCAACACAGGTGAAGCCAACCTCTTCATTTCCACCCGCGGGATTACCATGGGGACAATGGGTGGCCGGATCGTTTTCCGCAACCTCAAGGTGGTAGATACGACATTGTACGGTGTCGCCATCGGCGTCGCCGTCGGTACCATCGGCGCTGTAGCTATCGCATACGGTTGCGCAGTCTTCAGCACCGAAATCAATGGCGTTGTCGCCCGTGCAGTTGGCTTCGGCCAGACCACAGTAGGTCTCACAAAGCGTTGGCTCCGGATCGATGCAGGGGAATCCCGCTTCTTCACTACCACCAGCAGGGCTCGCATGGGGGCAATGGGTTGCGGGGTCGGTTTCCGCTACACCCAGGTGGTATAAACGGCAGTGTAGGCTATTGCCTTCCGTCGCATTCTCAATGCCAACGGGCCAGCCTTCACAATCAGCAACACAACCATCGACACTGAACTCATGGCGATTGTCTTCCGTGCAATATTCTTCAGAAAGCGCACAATACGTTTCACAAAGTGTGGGCGGGGCAACATCTGCTCCCTCATCAGAGCCTTCATCGGAGCCTTCGTCGGAGCCTTCGTCAGAACCTTCGTCGGAGCCTTCGTCGGAGCCCTGGTCAGAGCCCTCATCCTGGGTGACGTCAGAGCCTGTATCCGTCTTTGTGTCGGTCGTTCCTCCGCCACAGGCTGTCGCAAAAATCATCGTCAGAATCAGACAAAATATAGAAAAAGCACGAAATAACCGCATATCGGTAAGTCCCCTATACAAAGTTTCCAAGCCACTCCATCAATATCATAATCCTTGCCCAGGATCACACATGGAGTCGGGGTGACATAGCTGTTCATTAACCTGGCATCAAGTAGAAAGGCCGGATCCCCCCATTACTCAACGGATCGCGCTGTATACGCCATACGATTCGATCCCTATTTGAACCAGCCAATTTCCACGCTACATATGGCTAAACCCCTTACTTGTAGCGCTTCATCTCTCCTGACTGGTAGCGGCCCCAATAATCCGACAAGCCCTTGCGAACCACCGGAGACAAAATGACACCGCCAATGATGTTGGGGAACGCACATAGGAAGATCATATAGTCGCTGAAGTCGAGTACAGCACCCAGCGACGCGACAGATCCGAGAACCACAGCACCAAGGAATAGGATACGATAAAGAATCAGCGTTTTCGGACCAAAGAGGTATACCCACCCCTTTTCGCCATAATAACTCCATGAAATCATTGTGGAATAGGCGAACAGGAAGACCACGAGACTTAAGATCACGGGGAACCACGGTATAACGGAGCCAAAGGCACTGCTGGTTATTGCAGAACCCCGCTTCTTACCAAGCACCTTGTATTGTACCGTGCCATCCGACGTTTTCTGGGTGGCGATCGAATTACGCTTCGTCTTCAGATAGTTGAGAGTCGCGTCCCGACGGCTGCAGGCCTCTTTTGCGTCGGCACCTCCAGCTCCACAAGCCGCATGATCAGCGTTCAGCTTGGAATCATCGTAAAGCAGAACCAGGTCATCCATACTCATCCACGGTGTTCCATTGACCAACGCGTGCTTCTTTTCCAGCAGAGCTTCTGCATTTTTCTTCGCCTCACCTTCTGGTGCCGTATTCACCACCTGCTGAATTTCATGAACAGCAGTGCTGGCACGCCAGTAGTCGGTCAACTCTGGTGGCCGGGTAATCAACAATACCGTCGCTGTCATCAAACAAATCACGATGGTGTCGATGAAGGGCCCGAGCATTGCAACCATACCTTCACGGATAGGCTCATCAGTCTTGGCCGCACTATGAGCGATCGCGGCCGAACCAACACCGGCTTCGTTGGAGAATACGGCGCGCTGCATACCAAGGATAAGCGCACCAATCACTCCCCCCGCCATCGCGCTTCCAGAGAAGGCCTCCGTTACGATGGAGGACAATACGCCAGGCAGTTTGTCGAGGTTCATTACGATAATGATTAAACAGGCGAGTATGTAGATACCTGCCATAAGAGGCACAATGCGGGAGGTTGCGGCACCGATTCGCTTAATACCGCCGATAATTACCAGCCCGACAAGAGCGGCCAGGATAACACCATAGAGCCAGCTATTCGCGGCCAGGAAGGGAACCTGTTTGGCCGCCAATTCGTAGGATTGGTTGGCCTGGAACATATTACCGCCACCAAAGGCCCCTCCAATGATGCACACAGCAAATAAGCCACCCAGGATCTTTCCAAGAAGACCGTAGCCACGCTCTTTCAAGCCGATGGACAGATAATACATCGGTCCACCATGGACCGAACCTTCATCATCCACCGTCCGCCAGACCTGCGCTAAGCTGCATTCTACAAACTTGGCGGTCATGCCAAAGAAAGCAATGATGAGCATCCAGAAAACGGCGCCTGGGCCACCCATCCCCACAGCAACAGCGACACCGGCGATGTTTCCAAGCCCAACGGTCGCGCTTAAAGCCGATGTCAAAGCCTGAAAATGCGGGATCTCTCCGGGATCGTCCGGGCTATCATACACACCACGGGTAATCTGGACCGCATGGCCAAAGCCCCGGATGTTAATGAAGCCCATGTAGATCGTGTAGAAGATCCCCCCGAGGACGAGTACAAGAATCACAAGCGGGAGCTGAAAACTACTTGGCCCCACAGGGTAGAAAACAAACCGGCCCAATTCCGATACAAAATGTTCAAAGCCACCGACAAAACCGCCTTTCTCCGCCGCCTTTTCCGCTACCCATGGTGCGGTCTCGGCGAAAGCGCTGGCAGGAAATAATAATAGGGCTCCAAGAGAGGCTACGAGCCCCGCCCAGAGGAGCGGTATAAGACGTTTTCTGCCAGTACTGGGGCTGTTCGCATTACGTGCAATATTTTGATCCATCAACCTGCTCCTCCCTATCGATCGATGGCGCAAACGCTAGGCTGTACACCCCTTACCTGTCAACAGGGTTATGACATCGTTCGGCCAATTTCTGATGCTTATGGTCTTGACGCAGCCCGCAACACCATGCATCGTGCGCCTCCATGGGAATGGATACGTCCACTACGGAGGAGAGGTCGTGGGCTCGATAACGACCGATAAACCAAAGATCAAAAGCTTAAGTGTAGTCGTACCCGCGTACAACGAAGCCTCTCGCATCGGCGCTACACTCGAGCGTCTTGGTGCCTATCTCCAGGAAGAGGTAGAAACCCCCGAACTACTGGTTGTAGATGACGGGTCCTCGGACAACACTGTAGAGGTCGTGGAGTCCTACAAAGACCAGATCCCCTTTCTTCAAATCATCGAGTTGGACCCAAACCGTGGTAAAGGCGGGGCCGTCTGCGCTGGGGTCATGGCTTCCACTCAGGATATGGTTCTCTTCAGCGACGCCGACCTCTCCACACCGATTGAAGATGTCGTTCTTTTATTGAATGCCCTGGATGAAAAGACACCGATTGCGATTGGATCGCGCGGACTCAAAGAGTCGCGCCTGGAGATCCGGCAACCATTCTACCGGGAAATGATGGGACGCACGTTCAATCGGATTGTGCGGATGCTGCTTGGTATCACGATTCGAGACACACAATGTGGGTTTAAGCTATTCCGAAAAGAGAGCGCACGCGCCCTCTTCGGTGCACAAAAGATTCAAGGTTTCGCGTTCGATGTCGAGATCCTTTATCGTGCATACCTCGCAGAATTTCCTGTTGCGGAGGTTGCTGTCACCTGGAGAAATGACGAACGGAGTAGTGTTCGCCCTATTCGAGATGCTGCCCGTATGTTTCGTGAAGTGGTTCATATTCGAAATCTAGTCCGAAAAGATAAGAAGAAAGGCTGCCTGCTGGCTCTTCCAAACGAGGTTGCGCAATGAAATTAACCGTTGTCATCCCATGCTATAACGAACGAGGAACAATCGAGGAGATTGTCCGAACCATTCAAGAACAGCCGTACCAAATGGAGATCATCATCGTTGATGATGGTTCCACGGATGGAACACGAGAGCTGATTCAGGATGTATATCGTGATGTAGAAAACATCGAAGTTATCCTTCAACCGGAAAATCAAGGGAAGGGAGCTGCGATTCGTCGCGGGTTTGAATTGGCCACTGGGGACATCGTAATCGTACAAGACGCCGACCTGGAATATTCTCCCAGTGACTACCCCGTTTTGTTATGGCCGATCGTCACAGGGAAAGCAGACGTTGTTTACGGGTCTCGCTTTCAGGGAGGCGCCGGACGTGTCCTGTATTTCCTTCACACAATGGGTAACAAAGCCCTGACGCTTCTATCCAACGTGCTTACCGATCTGAATCTTACGGATATGGAGACCTGTTATAAGGTGTTCCGACGGCCGGTAATCCAGAGTTTGAAGCTGGAGAGCAATCGCTTCGGTATTGAACCGGAGATCACAGCCAAGATCGCACGTATTCCGGGGCTCCGAATCTATGAAGTCCCGATCCAATACCACGGCCGTACCTACGCCGAAGGTAAAAAAATTACCTGGAAAGATGGTGTGGCGGCCTTCTGGTATATCTCGAAGTTCAACATCTTCTTCCGAGCGAAGAGCCCCTTTACGCGTCCGGCGGATGAGATCATTACGGAGCTACGAAACACTCCAATTCCGGTCACCGAGGAAGAGCGAGAATGGGTACATCCTCCTCTCCGCGTTATTCGGGGTTGAATTAGCGTCCCCCACTCCCGGGGCGAGCTCGTAGACCATAGATAAGAGAAGACCCACGGCGAACGTTCGTGATCGCAAGACTCGTGGCTCCATATTGCTGCAGTAGACTGGCCGGGGTGGCGTATGTCGGATCATTGGGAATGATCAGATAGTCCGCTTGGGTGGTTTTCGATGCCACGATTTCTTTGGGCAGAAGCCCTATGGATAGAAGGCCCGGTAATAACTCACGGTGACAGGTATCTTCCCAGGGGCTGCAAGACACTCTCGCCCCCGCTGGTAAGGCACGTACCTGTGTGACGATGTGCGCATCCAGTACGGGGCGATGAAACATTGATAGCCCTCGTTCCGTCATACGTTCTGGGCTTGGCGCAAGGTTGGCCCCTCGCCGTTTCCCTGCCAGGGTACTGGGCACCTGTCCAATCAAAGATAAGAAGAGGATCAGGTTCAAAAACACCCAGGCCGGACGCTGGATAGAAGAGACTCGACTGGAAATACCTGAGAGCTTCTCCTGCGATCGTCGAGCGAGCGGCTCCACTAAAGACTCCAGAGCTCGAAGCCCTGGACCAATAAATGGTGCCAACAAGGCCAGAAGAATTATTCGATGATCCTGACCACCGGCGAATGGCGAGCCCTGTAGAATTGTAATGAACAACCAGACCAAACCGAGCGCACTGAGTGGCACCAGAGAACAGGTTTCACGTGTATCGCGTCCTCGGATACGTACACCCACCCCGATTAATGAAGCCACAACAAAAGGAAGCGGGGTCGTTAAGAACAGAAGAACGGGAGTCGTCCACCAGGGCGGACTTCGTAGATCAACCCCTTGTATCCATGTTTGCCCTCCAATTCGTAGAGGAGGATGCGACTCTCGGTACAAATCCGATATTCGATGCCATAGAAAAGATCCATCCGGACTCCAAAGCAACGCAAAGAGAGCCAGCCCACCGATAGCGGCACATAAGGTTACCGAATCAAACCAACCAAGCCAGATACGACCGCCCACAACACGAGGACCATCTGGACGACTCTGCGCCATACTACAAAATAGCAAAGCTAAGCAGGCCGGGATCGCAAAGGGATGGCACGCAATCGCCATAGTGCTGACAATGAGAATTAGGGCCGAGCGCGCAATAGAGGCCCCCCGAAATGTCATCAGCCAGGCGATTCCCAAAAGGAAGGCTGCCGTCCAGAGCTCCGGTCCACCAGCTCGAGCACGTTCGAGAAGCGGCGTACACAGAATCAATAGCAGCACAGCGACTATACCCTCCCACTGCCTTCCATTGGAGCGCGCTAGCTGAAAAACAAAAAGACAGATCGTCACAGCAAAGAGAAATCCGAATAACTGCAGCCAAAGCTGTGCTGCTTCAGGGGTTCGGGTTATGCCCGTCAATCCGCCAACCACAACGGTGGGTAACAGGGCTCCAGCCGGTCGCCCGCGCACGCAGCGCTTCGTCCAGGATCTCTCTGCATTCTTCTCCGAACCATGTAGACCGCCACAATCGGCAGCGTCTTGATATAGGCGGGCATCGCCCACGCCGACTTCGCCCCAGGGACCCAGAAAGATCGACAAGCCCAGAACTCCTAGGAGCAACGCCGCCAATCCCCACCGTGTCCAGGCCGTATTCATCGTACTACCCGCCTGGTTCCGTAGATATCAAAGCAATACCACCGCTGGCCGTCCTTTCTCGCGCTGATTTGAATCTCCAGCCCACCCTGCAACCCATTGGCCACGTCCCAACGACGATATTTCAGCCCATTCCCTTCCTGTGGCTTCTGACCCGACGCACGAAAAAGACCCGGCTCCTGCTCTTTATCTGGCGAGATCAGGCCCCGCATATTCAAAACCACTTGCCCTCCATCACGTATACGAGGAGCTCCATCCACCAACCCTTCAATGAGACGGATCTCGTCCGTTTCGGGAAGCTCCTTCAGTCGGACAACCCATGCGCTCCCCCTGGGCAAGGGGTGCGCCCACACACAGGGCATGTCGAGCCCACCAAATTTGCGAGTGTCTGGGCCCAGATATTGCCAAGCCCTGGTATACCCTTCACACCGATACCGGCCATCCTCTGCACGTTTGCAGCTTCGCTCACCGGTTCCTGGAATTTCGCGAACAGCAACCTCGGCCGAGGCCAACTGCTCACGTAACGTCCACACTACCGAACGATTCTTGTCCTGAAACCCATCGATATATTGCTGTAATGCGGGTTCGTAACTGTGCCGAATACGTTGTCCCCAGACGGGAGAAAGCTTTGCTACATCTGTTCCCATCGCTACGGCTTCGCTAGCACTCAAAACAGTCCTACCGCGTCGTTGAACTGCCGAGAAAACGTGCGTATCTGCAGGCACGAATGTCTCCCAAAGCTGAAGCGCAGGCTCCAACAACATGGAAAAGACCAGGACGATGGCGAATAGCAGGTTTCTGGACATCAATAGATCTAGCCGAATGGGATCTGTCTTCTATCCCAATACGTTCTACGGCGCCAGGGATGCCTGGAAAGAAAGAGGATTATTATTCAGTAGGAGTCCGTATAAAATGAATCCAACAACGCCTGATTTTGTTCTTCAATCGCACGGCGCCGGATCTGCATTGTAGGGTTCAGCGAACCATCCTCCGGCGAAAAATCTACGGGCAGAATAGCAAATTTCTGTACGGCCTCATACGCCGGTAGACTTCGATTTACATCGTCGACTACCGACTGAGTCAACGCGTGGATCTCCGGTAATTCACATAGCTCTTTCTGATCGGAAAAAGAGAGTCCTTCGCCCATAGCCCAATCCTGCACTATGTCGGAGTTCAGGGTAAAAAGAGCGGTTAGAAAACTCCGATCATCTCCATATACAAACGCCTGACTAATGTATGGAGAGGATTGTAGTTTCACTTCGATCGGCCGTGGTGCGATGTTTTTCCCCTCGGCAGTCACAATAAGAGCCTTCTTTCGGCCCGTAATTCGGAGAAAACCGGTGTCTGTAACCTGACCGGTGTCTCCCGTACGTAACCAACCGTTATCAAGAAGAGCCTCGCGTGTAGCCTCAGGATCCTCGTAGTACCCACGCATTACATTTGGACCACGAATGAGCACTTCCTGGTCGTCAGCAATTCGCACTTCCACATCCTGGAAGGGTACACCGACCGTGCCTAGTTCCGTCTGCCCCTCTCTATTTACGTGAGAGACCCCGCAGGTTTCTGTAAGACCATAGGCTTCCAATAATGGAAGCTCTAAGGCGTGAAACCATTCTATTGTAGTGCTGTTCAGGGCGGACCCTCCGCTCAAGAGCTGACGAATATCACCGCCAAGTAGGTCATGGATATGACCGCGCCCAATTCGACGAGCTAACCGATATCGGACATCTCCGAGCATGCCCAAATCACCTTGAACTTTCTGCTGTGCCGCCGTCTCCTTTGCAACCGTGAGAGCCCATCGAAACAACGTGCCGCGTATTCCGGTCGCCTCGCGAGCGGCCTCCTCAATACGCCGTTTTAGTCCCTCATAAACCAATGGGACACCAGGAATAACGGTAGGTCGGAGCACTCCAAGTTCATGTATCAGCTCTTCGTCTGGAGCCCCAAAGATCAGTAGCGCACCAGACCGAATGGCCGACAACACGATCATTCGTGGAAGAATGTGGGCCAGTGGCAAAAAGATTAAGACTCGATCATGTTTTTGCCATTGTAATGCTCGTACCATCGTATCGGAGACGAAAAGCATTGCTTCCTGGGTAAGCATCACCCCCTTGGGGGGGCCCGTTGTTCCCGGTGTATATACGACGGACGCCAGTTGACCGGTCCGAATTTTCGGGAATGACCCGGGCGTACCGATCTCTTCCAGAGCCGATAGCGTCCACAGGAACCCTTCCCCCAGGGTCGGATTGCGTTCAATCACATCTTCCAGGGTCGACTCGACAGGTTCCGTTTCACCCGAAACAGGTTTTTCGGTGGCCATCAATATCAGATGGCTGAGGTGTGGAAGGTCCTCTCGACGCGCGCTTATCTCTTCCAATTGCGCCACGGTCTCGACAAAAGCCAACTTGATGCTGGCATGGTCCATAATGTAGTGCATCGTGTCGGGGTGATAGGCCGGAAATATCGGAACCGAAACAGCACCAGCAAGAGCGATTCCAAGGTCTGCTAGAACCCAATTCGGACCCGTATCCGAAACAATACCAACGCGATCTCCGGGTGCTATCCCAAGCCGCAATAAACCCGCAGCGATCGCCTCCACTCGCCCCCGTACATCTGCGCGCGTCAATTCTACTCTTTCCGTACCAGCACGCACCGAAAACAATGCCCGTGTCGGGTCTCTACGCGTTGCGGCTGTAAGAAGATCCGAGATATTTGTAAAACCGCTCATTGCGCTCTTTGGTTTGTCTGCATCTGGTTCGATTGAACCGAGCCGCATCATCATAGCAGGGGTTAACAAAACGGCCTATGTCTTTGGAGCGTCGTCGTCCAATTTTAGCAGCACCAAAGAGGGTTGTTGTCCGCATACGCTCATGATAGCGTGGATTCAGGGTGACACTTCTTGGACGGGGGTTACTCACAAGCGTCTATTCGTATTACGATGCCGAACCGTATCGGCCCAAACCACCGATCAGAACCATGTCAGATATCGCCATTATCATCTCCGCTCTCGGTCTATTGGTCATTCTTATATCCGTTCTGGTGAGCCGGCTTATCCGCGTGTCGGACCAATCCACACAGTTGGAAGAACAATTAAAGGAAAGCCAAAAATCCCTAAAGAAAGCTACAGAACGGATGCAAAAATTCGAAAAGCGAGCTCAAAAACTGGGAACTGGCGTTGTGAGCGATGATAAGAAGGTGGAACAGCTCAAAAAGGCCGTCGACGATTTGCGAAAGACCCTGGCGAGTACTCGAAAGACTGTACGTGACGCCGAAGAGCGAGCCGAATCGGCGATCGAACGCTCACGGTTGCTCCAACACGAGCTCGACGAGCTTGAGCGAGGCCCGGTGGAGCAGACGAACACGACGGAAGCCGCGGTCGATGAGACGCCGCCTGAACCCGCCCCAGAACCGGTAGCGGAGGCAAAGCCCGAAGAGGTCGTGGAAGCCACAAAAGAGAAAGAACCCGATCATGAGAAGGAAAGGATGGTGCAGGACATTGAGCATCTGCGAACCAAACTCTCCCAGACAGAGAAAAAAGTGCGCTCCTTACGTTATGATCTCGGGAATACCCGGCGGAAGGCCGAACACGAACGGCGCGCCTATATCCTTACACAGGGTCAGCTGGACCTGACCCAGGATCTTCTCTATGCCCTAGAGCAATCCACAGGGATGAAAGCAGACGACAGCCTGGTTGCCATGAGTGGACGAGCCAAGAAACGTCGAGAAATTAAGCAAGCCCGGGCGGAGCGGCGAACAAAACAGGAACAAATGCCGGAACGATCCAACGAGGAAGAGACGCAAGCACCGCATATACCGGAACCGGTGGAAGAGGCTGCAGCGCCCAACGGAGGATGACGCTGGGATCACCACTCGGTATCTTTGACTCTGGTGTAGGGGGGCTCACCGTCCTTCGGGCTATTCGTGCACGCTTACCTCATTTACCGCTTCGTTATCTGGGCGACACGGCTCGACTACCGTATGGAACCAAGTCTCCAAACACCGTTGTTCAATACGCCCTCAGCTGTACACGCAAACTTATGAGCGCTGGAGACCTCTCCGGTCTCGTCGTGGCCTGCAATACAGCGTCCGCTCACGCTATTCGTGAGATCAACGCTGAAGTAAACGGTCGTTTTCCGGTGATCGGTGTTATTGAGCCTGGTGCTGAGGCCGCAGTACGCGCGACAACGGATGGCGTAATCGGCATTGTCGCGACCGAAGGGACCATTCAAAGTGGACGCTATACGGACGCCATTCTAAAAAAGAACCCTGCTGCTCAAGTAGTCTCGGTAACAGCCCCTCTTTTTGTTCCACTGGCCGAAGAAGGCTTTGTAGAGGGGGCATTGGTACAGGCTGCCATGGATGAGCATCTCTCTCCTCTTCTAGAGCACGATCTGCGCACTTTAGTGCTGGGTTGTACTCATTACCCGCTTCTTTGGGACGCAATCGACGCCTGGTTCCAAAGGAACGGACGCAATGTGCAGATCATAGACTCGGCCCATTCCACAGCTGCTGTTGTCGAGCACCTTCAGGAACAATCCACCGTATCGACCGTGGGTAACCTCGACCTTATGGTGACGGATTCTGGAAGCCGATTCCAACGAATCGCAGAGCGTTTTCTTGGTGAACCCGTCGTCCTTCATCATATTGATCTTGGAAGTTGAACAACGATGTCTCGGGTGCCGAGGATGAATACCTGGCCTGTGGAGGGAAAGCTGATATGTATACGAACGACCGGTCGTAACGGATTCTCCGGATCACATCGCGCAAACTCTACCCAAGCCGGGTTTCCCCGATGACAACTAAGCCCAAAAGTATCGCCGTTCCAGCCATCGCGGCACTAAGTATACTTGGCCTGATCACCGTCTTCTTTGGTCCATTTGCGACGTCCGTCATCATCCTGAAGGATGTCTTTCGAATCCTACTCGATGGGCTCGTATCGTTGACGCAAAGCTGTGGCTTATCCCAGACAGGACTCGACGATGGAGAACTGTGGCGAACCTTTACGTACATTCTAGTACCGGACACACAAAACCCCATTCTGACGCTGATCGTCATCTGGTTATGGGTCGATATTGGCCGCACTATCGAACGTGTTGTGGGATGGCGTTGGACGTTACTCATCGTCTTTTCTACTGCCTTTTTGGCTTCTGGAGCATTGTCGACCCTGGTTACACAGATCCACGAGACCGCCCTACTCTCGATCTTCCTCGCCTTGAGTCTGCTTACCGCTCTAACCTTCCTGGGAGCTCGAAGACGGTCCGCATTCTTTACCCGTCTTTATCGATGGCGTTGGTTGTTTCTGGGGATAATCGCCTATTTGGCCTTGGTCCCCATATATGATGACCACTATTACAGTCGCGGCCTCTGGGGACCTCCACAAACAGGTCCGATTGCTGCCTTATTTGGCTTCATTGGCGTACTTCATGGTCTTCTTCTTCGAAACCAGCGCTTTCGCCTGGGAGCCGTACAATTTGACCTGTCGGCTAGCGTCACCTTCTTTCTGGCGATCTATCTATTCCTGCTGATTCCCGATGCCTCCAATGGGGTGCTGGGAGCAAATATGAACATCCAGGGGCACCTTTTGGCCTGGTTGTTCGGGATGCATCTTGGCGTTGCAAGTATCCCCCAGGCCGACCTCGCTCGACTCGAAGATGAAACCCTGGCCCGAGAACCTTTCTGGGTCATGCTGTTTCGCGTCTGGACTCCTTTCCCAGCCCGACGCATCGCCTTCATAGGAATGATCGCAAGCCTGTTTGTTGGCTGTATTATGATCTCCCCCATAAAATTCAATATGAAGCGAGCCGGGGCCGGACAAAAGACTGGCTGCGGGCAAATCGACCAGTCACAACTCACCACACTTATTCGTCCCCGTCTGACTTGGGCATGGGGTGGCGAATCAATCCACGCTTGTACACCAACGGGAACACTTCGCTTTAATCAAATACCCGCCGTTGGACCCAACGCATCGAAACCTCGAACCGACGGTCATCCCAAAACCATGACGGTTCTGGACATGCTCGCAATTGGCTATCCCCACTTTATCTCTGATTTGATCTTTATTCAGGCACGCCGGTTTTTTATTCAGCAGCTATTTGATGATCGAATACTGGGCGAGTCCTTCGATCAGTACGTCGATGCCATTACGGCGTTGGATCCTCTGAATGCCGAGGCATATCTATGGGCCTCTAGACGGGTAAAATACGAGCCGCTGATCACACGAAGCACAATCCTACGCGCAAACGACTATTCGAAACGGGGACTACGACGCTATCCAAATGATTGGAGGTTCTACATGGAGATTGGTTTCAACCTCTATTTTGAATACCCCAATGTAGCATTAGATGCCGTAGATGAAGAGCGGGCCCGAACCAACGCCATCGAAAACTTTGAGATTGCCGCCTCGTTACCAGGGGCCATTATCGACCCAAATTTCATTACAGACCTTCATATGCGTGAAAATAATACCGATATGGCTTTGATGTACGCATATGAACTCTACTTCGACGCGTCGCCAGACGAACGAGAACAACTAAAGCGACGGGTGGCCATGATCGAACAGAAAGCCGCTGAAAAACTCGAAAAGCTTACCAGTAACTGGGAAGGTCATTTTTCATATATCCCCCTACGACTCGCCTCCATGTTGGGTGAACCGATCCAGCAAGGAACCAGGAGTACACCATGATCGAGGGACAGCGAGTTCTGATTACAGGCGGCGCAGGGTTTATTGGTAGCTCCCTTGCTAGCCGGATTGCTTCCAAGAATGAAGTGACCATCTTCGATAATCTTCGAAGAAATGCGTTAGAGCACACCGACCTTGTGAAAACCAACCAGGTCAAGCTCATCGTTGGCGATGTTTGTGACACAAAGGCCGTCGCCGAGGCCGTAAAGAACCAGGATTTCGTGATTCATATGGCGTCCATTGCTGGCGTAGATACGGTCATGAAAAACCCCGTACGCACCATGCAAGTTGCTCTAAAGGGTACAATGAATGTCCTGGAAACGTGCGCGGATCAGGACCAGCTCAAACGCATCGTTGATTTCTCAACCAGCGAAGTCTTTGGCCGCTTCGCCTATAAGGTGAGCGAAGCCTGTAGTCATGAATTGGGCGCCGTTGGTGAGGCTCGGTGGACCTACGCAGTTGCCAAACTGGCCACGGAACACCTTGCCTTGAGCTATCATAAAGAGACGGGACTCCCGACAACATCGATCCGACCTTTTAACATCTACGGACCACGCCAGGTGGGTGAAGGTGCTATCCACCACTTTGTCGTGCGCGCTCTGAAGAACCAAGACCTCGTCGTCCACAACGATGGCGCGCAAATCCGATCCTGGTGCTACGTGGACGATATAATCGACGGGATTCTCTTATGCCTGACCAATGACGCATGCATTGGTGAGGCTTTCAATATCGGGAATCCACGAAGTACGTTGACCATCTACAATCTCGCAGAGGAGATCCGTCGAATAGCCGGTTCCTCTTCTACGATTCGCTGTACACCATGGGATCAAACCGATGTTGAGTTACGTATCCCCAATATAGAAAAGGCAAGAAACGTCCTCGGGTTCGAACCAAGGGTAGACCTGGAAGAGGGTCTCAGCCGTACGATTGCCTGGTATAGAGACAACCTTTCCTGACCTTTTCTGCTGAGACTAGATACGCCTATGATTCGCCTCGCCAAGCCCTCCATATCCCCCGCCGCGCTCGAAAATACAAGCAGAGTGCTTGCGTCCGGCCAATTAGTCCGAGGCCCGATGGCGACGCAGTTTGAGAAGGAAGTAGCGCAACGAATTGGCGTAGAATTCGCGGTGTCCTGCTCGTCAGGAACGATGGCCAACTGGCTATTGTTGAACGCACTTCAATTACCTAGAAATGCGAAGGTGGCCGTTCCAGCCTTTACTTTTGTTGGGGTCGCAAATGCGGTGGTATTTGCTGGCGGAATTCCTGTACCCGTCGATGTCCGCCCCGAAGATGGTGCAATCGACCCCCAGAAAATGGAAGAACTAGCCCGATCCGAAGACTTATGGGGAGCCATCATTGTGGATCCCTTCGGATTTCCGGTCTCGTTTACTCCATACGAAGCCGTCGCAGAAAAACATGAGCTGATCCTCGTAGAAGATGCAGCGTGCGCCATCGGTTGTAAACCACCGAACGGCCCCAGAGCAGGAGCCCGTGGTGCCGGCGCCATCCTATCATTTCACCCTAGAAAACCCGTCACCTCGGGGGAGGGTGGAATGATATTAACCAACGACTTCGAAACGTACGAACGCTGTCGCCTTCTCACCGACCATGGCTTTGACCCCGACCTGAAAACATATGTAACCCCTGGATTTAACGGCCGAATGAGTGATCTTGCAGCTGCTGTAGGGCTGGACTCCTTGGGCCGGTTCGAAGAGGAAGTGGAAGCGCGAACCCGGGTACTCGCTGACTATATGTCGACATTGACCGCATCCGGCGCAGACGAATTCATTCAATTACTTTTGCCGGAAGAAGGCGCTTCCTGGAATGTTCAAAGTCTCGTTGGGATCTTGAAGACAAACGCTGTAGACGTATCCACCCTCTGCCAAAAAGCCCGCTCTGAAGATATTGAATTGGGTGGTACCGCCCAGTATTGGCCTGCACTACCCGGATACGAATCTACCCCGTCTGACAACCACCCGGTCAGCGAAGACTTTTCTGCCAAAACTTTCGCCCTACCAATGCATGGACAGTTGTCATCCGCCGATGTAATCCATGTGATGGAAAACATAGTGAAGACCATGAGGAGTGCTGCAAGTTGAGCACGAATACAACAGACCATGCTATTGAGATTCGAGGCTTAGAGAAGGTCTTTCGAACTGGATTCAAAAGGCAACGGGTTGATGCTCTTCGAGGAATCTCTCTGGATGTACCAAGAGGGCTTGTGTTCGGCTTTCTAGGACCGAATGGTGCGGGAAAGACAACCACTCTGAAGATATTGAATGGATTGATTCACCCAACCAGAGGTGAAGCATTTGTTCTGGGTTTACCCATCGGTTCCCGGGAAGCCACCAGCCGCGTAGGTTTCCAACCGGAGCACCCATATTTCTACGACTACTTAACCGCCCCGGAGCTCTTGCAGTTTTATGGTCGCTTATTTGGGCTCACGAGCCGTGAATTGAAGAAACGGTGTAACGAACTGATCGAGCGAGTCGGCCTCGGACATGCTCAGAACAGGCCCATCCGAAAGTTTAGTAAGGGGATGAAGCAAAGACTTGGACTCGCGCAAGCCATCATAAACAAGCCGGATCTCATTATTCTAGACGAGCCGCTGAGTGGATTGGACCCGATTGGACGCAAAGAGATTCGGGATATTCTCGCCGAGTTGAAAGAACAAGGCGCTACCATCTTTTTCTCCAGCCATATCCTGGCCGAAATCGAGATGATCTGTGATGCCGTCGCGATCATTCATAAGGGCAAGATGGTCGACACGGGATCGGTTTCGACCTTATTGGAGGAGACACGTAAGAGCACGGACATCATCGTTCGAACCGAGGAAAAACCCCCTACTGTCCTGGACTCCATCACTCCGCACGAAAGTGGCGAGTTATGGTGCTATTCGACAGAGACCACCAATGTAAATCAGGTCTTGGAAGCACTAATTTCGAGTGGAATCGAGATCGTTTCGGTCATGAATGAGCGGGGAACACTTGAAGACCTGTTCATGAAAGAAATTCGCGCGGCGGATAACTCCCTGGAGAATCACTCATGATTGGTCAGACGATTCGCCAGATCGGTGCCCTATCCCGGGTTTCTTTCCTGGAATCCATTCGTCATCGGGCCATTTTAGGGTTGTTCGTTATTGCCCTTCTATTGGGCCTATCCGGCATGGTTTTGAGCGGCCTTTCCCTTCCCAATCAGGCCGATCGTGTCGCCACAACCTATGGACTGTTTACCATCAGTCTTTTGAGTGTCGTTATCGGAATCATCATGG
>MDTE01017961.1_pt1 | contig 23044 bp, 27 predicted proteins | sample 811231 | NCBI WGS metagenome assembly MDTE01 (sample SAMN05326651, study PRJNA326480) | marine metagenome | isolation source: seawater | place: Indian Ocean: Red Sea | collected 2010 | reverse complement strand
CCGATGAATACGAGAAGGTTGCGCAGACAACAATCGCTCATCTTGGAATACGAAGCGAATTCTCACTCAAAGAAATAGAGGGCCTTCGATCTGTAATGAAAAAAACGACAAAACTGTTCCTCTCTGCCGGACAATGGGAAAAACCTTTGCACCTGAATTATCGGTTTTCTAAAAGAAAAATGCAGGTGACAGTAACTACTCAAACTACTGAGCCATTAGATATAAATGATGATTTGCTGGAGGATTTTCGGTCTTCTGTTGAACCTCTAGTCACAGATATTGTGGTGAACAAAGCAAAGGCTTGGGTTGTTTTCGAAATTGCTTTGAAAGATGAAGAGTTAACTAACTCCTGTTGACCCAAAACCTCCATCGCCTCGTTCGGTTTTAGATAGATCTTCGGTTTCTACAAATTCTGCCTGCTCTACTTTCTGAATAACCAGTTGAGCTATCCGTTCGCCTCTTTTTATCTCAAATGGAGTCGCTGGATCTGTGTTGATCAGTAGTACTTTAAGTTCGCCTCTATAGCCACTGTCAATTAATCCTGGAGTGTTGAGGCATGTCACCCCATGTTTAGCCGCTAAGCCACTCCTAGGTTGAATGAATCCCGCATAACCTTCTGGGAGTGCTATCGCTATACCTGTCGGCACTAAAGCTCTTCCTCCTCCAGCTGAGAGCACCATTTCCTCCGCTGCGATTAGATCACAACCCGCATCTCCAACCTGTGCATATTTAGGTAGCGGCAGTTCTGGATCGAGTCTTTTAACTGGTAGTTTGATCACGCAGGAAGCGTAGCGACTATTTCACTTCCCTGCCTAACAAAACAACATTCTTTATGATCGCACAATCTCCTCAAGAATCACATAGAATCAGCGAGATGCTTGCTTGGATTGATCTTGAGATGACCGGATTGAATCCGGAAGAACACGTAATAGTTGAAATCGCGACTTTGATTACCGATGACGAATTAGAAGTTATCGCCGAAGGACCAAATCTTGTTGTCCATGCTTCTGACGATGAGCTTGAAAGAATGGATCCATACGTATTGGAAATGCACAAAAAAAGCGGTCTCCTGCCAGAAATCAAGTCGTCTAAGATGACCATAGAAAAAGCTGGAGAATTGACTCTCAACTTTCTTAAGGAACATATTCCCGAAGAGAAGTCCGTTCCTCTGTGTGGGAATTCCATTGGAACTGACAGAAGATTCCTTGCTAAATCTCTTCCTGAAATTGAGAATTTTTTGCACTATCGATGCGTGGATGTCTCAAGCGTTAAAGAACTTGCCAAACGATGGTTCCCCGAAGTGTTAGCAGATGCTCCAAAGAAAAACGGTGGGCATCGGGCTATGGAAGATATTAAAGCCAGTGTTGAGGAACTAAAGTTCTACCGTTCACAGATATTTTCTCACGCAAAAGAGTAGCAATGGCTCACACACATTCAGAAAGCAACGACGATGGATCTTCGACGACTGAAAATCGTCCAATCAAAGAGGAGAAAGAGCCTGCAAGTGAAATCGTTTCCGAGGTTGCACCGAATGTTTTGAGAACCCAACTACCGGTTAACCTTCCTGGGCTCGGACATGTTAATTGCTATGTTCTAGAAGATAGTGATGGTATCGCAGTTGTGGACCCTGGATTACCCGGCGATGACTCTTGGAAAGCTTTAGGTAATCGCCTTGGTTCAGCTGGGTTCAAAATTGAAGATATCCATACAGTTGTTGTAACCCATTCTCACTTTGATCATTTCGGTGCAGCTGAAAGAATTCGAGAAACAGTTGGCGCAAGCATACTTACTCATGAAAACTTTAGGAATGCTTTTAATAGAACTGAATTGCTTGAAGACGAAGATTCTGAATCCCTTGATCCAAATACCGAAGAAGCCCAGCAGCAGGTAATTGAGAGAATCTTCTCAGAGCGGTTGCCATGGGGAACAAAGAGAACAATGCCTCCCCCAGAAGAAATTCAACGGTTTAAGAAAATGGGGAGGTTCAACTCATCGTGGTTCAGAACTCCAGAACCCAACAAAGAAGTTACAGATAATGAACCCATCCTACTAGGTGGGCGGGAGTGGATATCCCTCCATACTCCAGGTCATACTAATGACCACCTTTGCCTATGGGACCCAGAATACGGAGTGATGTTTTCTGGTGATCATGTGCTTCCTACAATTACACCGCATATAGGGGGCATTTCGCCTGAAATAGATCCTCTAGCAAAATTCTTCGAATCGTTAAGGCGAATGACTAGATTTGAAAATATTTCTATCGCTCTCCCAGCTCACGGGCACCCTTTCCAAAATCTTGGGGAAAGATCACTACAGATAATTGAACATCACGAAGAAAGGCTTGAGACGATCCGTAACGCAGCACAGCAACTTGTTGACGGAACAGTTACGGACTATATGAGGGTGCTCTTCAGCGAAAGGGCTTGGGGAGATATGGCTGAAAGTGAAACATTCGCCCATCTAGAACACCTTAAGGAATCTGGAGAATTGACTCGTGATAGCGATGACGGTCTTATGACGTATCAAATAAATTCGTAAAATTCCCTGTTCCGTGATTTAAATCACTTGACACATTCATAATTCAATGGTGCCCTTGAGGTAACCGAATTTATCGGGAAATACCTCTCCCACTCAGAAACTTGGGTGGAGAAGGGGCAAAAACACAATATGCTAATGACCTGTTCAATCAGAAAGGAGAAATCAATGGTTGCACAAAATTTTGCACTTACGACCAGAGCAGCTTCTTTCGCGCTTGATTTCTCCTACGCAGCTGCAAAATGTCCTCTATCTCAACGGTTCTCCGCTTCTAATCCGGTAAATCCGTTTACCCATACACTTAAAGGCCATTACCCAACCACGGCCTTTAAGCCTTATTCTGTCCGGCCTAAGGAGTTTGCGTACTAGATCTCAAACTGTCAAAAGTTCCTCAGGCCGTCGGAAATCCGACGGCCTTTCTGCTTTTTGCACATAACAAAACAAAGGAGAAATAATGATAACAACCACTTACACAGCTGAAGACTGGCAAGCGTATGCAGAATGCGCGGCTCCAGGCATCGATAACGATGTATTCTTCTCAGAAGAAATTCATGGAATAGCCGAGGCTAAAAAAATCTGCTCCAACTGCACCGTGATATCCCCTTGTTTACAGGGCGCTATCGAAAGGAATGAACCTTGTGGCGTTTGGGGCGGCCAACTATTCATGAATGGAAAGGTGCTTATGGTGAAACGGCGTCGTGGTCGACCATCGAAAGTTCCACGACCAGAAGAGCAGATGCCTCAAATACCGGTACCTGAGCATCTACAAGCTCTACTCAAAACAGCATAAGAACCTGGCCGTATCTCTCAGATCCCAGATAGAAGCAACGGTTAAAGCGAGCTTCTAGGAATGTTCTGCCCCCAGCGTTATAAGCGCTGGGGGCAGATGAGAGATTTATTTGAGAAGTCCTACAAATACCAAAAACTAGCCGTAACACGCTAGTTTCAAAGAGTGAACGCTATGCGAATCTTCTTTACCTTCATAGCTATAGGTCTGGTTATTGTATTAGGGTTAAAACTCTTTGATCCCAGTTCTTCTAAAGTGGATAAGAATCCCTCTTTCTCCGAGAACAGTGAGTTCAACCAATTAAGGGAACCTGATGGTTCAGTTTTTGATAGCTCGTCTCTCGCAGGGAAAAACCTTGTGATCAATTTCTTCGCCTCTTGGTGCGAGCCTTGTAAGAGAGAAATTAGGGAAATCCAAAAGATTCACGATAGAGAGTACCGCACTGACGAAGCAGTATTTTTCTTAGATGAACGATCAGTTTTATTTGTAGGGATAAATAGTGGTGAAACTGATGAAACCAAAGCACGTCAATTGATCTTAGAAACTCAAGCTTCTTACCTTATTCTATTCGGTGATGATGGAACACTACTTGAGAAGGTTGGGGCTGTGGGTTTGCCATTTACGGTTTTTGTAAACTCTGATGGTGAAATAGTGGGAAAACATTTAACTGCAATGTCAGCAGATGACCTTTTTAACCTGTTAGAGAAATACTTCTTATGATTGGTGTTGACCTTGCTTTCCCTCTAGCAGCGGGTTTGATCGCCGCATTCAACCCATGCGGTTTTGCTATGTTGCCGGCATACCTTTCTTATTTCCTTGGCATAGATCAGAAGTCAGGAACAGACAAATATCTCGGGGTGATAAATGGTCTAAGGGTTTCTCTCGCGCTTTCTTTAGGATTTGTGTTTGTTTTCGCCGCTTTAGGAATTCTTACAAATACTGTAATTTCAGAAGCGAGCGTTGAGAGTAAAGCAGGTTACTTTACTTTAATCATTGGGGCTTTCCTTATCTTCATGGGCTTGGCAATGATTCGCGGATTTCACCCTACTTTGAAAATACCAAGGCTCAATATCACTGGAATCAACCGTGAATTACCATCTATGTTCTTATTTGGGGTCTCTTATGCTTTCGTCTCCGTTGGATGTTCCGCTCCAATTTTCTTTATCACTGTAGGAGGCTCATTTAGTCGGGAAGGTATTATTGATGGGGCAGCTGTATTTATTTCATACGCCCTTGGGATGAGTATCGTTATTACCGTTCTTACGTTGAGTATCGCTCTAGCTCGATCTTCAATCGCAATCCACTTAAAATCATTGATGAAGTACTTGAACACTATTTCGGGATTATTTCTTACGGTTTCAGGGCTTTTCCTCTCTGCTTATGGGTGGTGGGAGATCCAGATTTACCAAGGGAATTATGCGACGAATCCACTAGTGGATCTCTCTCTTCGTGGATCAGGGCGGTTAAGCACCTGGGTTACTGACGTCGGGGGAGGAAGATTCGCAATGGCGTGTCTTATGATCGTGATCGGATTCCTTCTTTGGATAGGAAGCGATCAATTGTCTGACAGAAAGAAGCGTAATGCTTTCAGAGTTCTCTACTTCCTCTTGTTACTTCTTATTGAAATCACTGTTTATAGTTTCGATTTGTTACTGATTCCTTTCCTAAAAACTCTCTATGATTTCCCGGGTAGGTTTCAGAATTGGTTCTCAGAACCGTTCAGGTGGGCAGGTTTTTGGGAAATAATCGCGTTCTTGGCATGTATAACCTTTTTGCGTGTGATTCTAAAATCAGAGTTGAATAAATTTAGGGACCGTAGGAAAGGCGAGAGATCGGTAACTGATCATGCGTGAGATCCTAGAACGGGCTGACGTTCAAGAGGAAGTTTCCATTCGTTCTTCTCTTGGGTTTATGGCATACCACGGAGGAACATTAGAAAAAGCCACTGATGTTATCGCTCGTGAGGCAGCTAAAATTAGCGGATCTTCATATTACGGACTAATACAGAGCAACGAAGATCCTACCCACTTTCCTTCAACATCACTTCTTAGCAATAAATCTGAAGGTTTAGATACATTCTTGAATCATGTCCAAATTGTCATAACGATCCATGGCTATGGGAGAGAACACCTCTTTCACTCAGTACTACTCGGTGGACAGAATCGTGCACTAGCATTGCACATGGCCTCATTTCTGCGAATTGCTTTACCTGAATACTCATTTGAAACATCACTTGAGGAAATCCCGAAAGAACTTCGTGGCCTGCATCCGAATAACCCCGTAAATATCCCTCCAATGGCAGGAGTTCAGGTGGAAATTCCACCGACACTTCGGTGGAATCGGGAGGAATGGGGTTGGTCAGATAATGGGGGTATAGGTCGTGCAGAACAAGTCAATACTCTAATTGAATCTCTTAGCCAAGCGGTAATGGTTTGGCCTTTCCCACTTAACTGAAATAGAAACCCCCCGTTGAGGGTGAAAACCTAACCGTTACCAGTTAATAACACAAGGAGCTTTCAACGTTCTTTGCGTCCTATGGTCTCCGCCCACAACGGGGGTCTTCTCCCATTAAAGACATGAGAACGCGTTATTTCCCAGTCGTAGACCATTACTTAACGAAAACGTAACAAACGTTTGGGATGGAGAAATAGCTATGGAGCTAGCCTCTGAACTTCCCATTGCTCGTTTAATTTGAGATATCTGAAACGGTCATGCAATCGATCTTGTTTCCCTTGCCAGAATTCAATTACGTTTGGTCTAACTCGATAGCCACCCCAATTTTCTGGACGCGGAACTGTTTTGTCTTTGAACTTATCTTCTATCTCTTTGTATCTCTTCAGGAGGTCGTCCCTACTTTCGATTACTTGACTCTGTGGGGAAGCCCAGGCTCCTATTTGATGCCCCCGAGGTCTTTCTAGAAAATAGTCGTTGGACTCCTCGGCTGTCGCTTTCTCTATTTTTCCTTGAATCCGGACCTGCCTATGAAGCGGAAGCCATCCAAAAGTAAGTGAGACATTTGGTGATAGAGCAAACGCCGTTGCTTTATCGCTGTTGTAATTGGTAAAAAATACGAAACCCTCACTGTCAATTTTTCTAACAAGAACGAATCTTGATGTGGGGGATCCTTGATGGTCAACGCTTGAAACAACTGCCGCATCCGGCTCATATATTCCAGCTTTTACCGCATCTTCGTACCAGTAGTGGAACTGTTCAATAGGATCCCCAATAAGTTGATTATCTTCAAAGTCCAATTCCTAAGCCCTTCTATTGTTTCCTTATTGTCTATTCTTCCATGACAAGAGTCGAACCGTGATTACCGTGGTTCGCTTTTGTTCCATGAATTACTATTCGGATTCCCATGATTACAATTTCACCGATAGCGTCATTACTCGTGAATAGTAAAACTGTCATCGCTGTGATGATGGGTGGAACACTAGGGGCTTCTGCTAGATGGGGGCTACTGGAAATTCTCCCTCAAATAGGATCGTGGCCATGGCAAATCTTTCTGGTGAACGTTACCGGCTCGGCTATTCTAGGTGGCGTAATCGCTTTATGGTCAAATACCTCCTATACGGCGGTGTTTCTTGGATGTACATCTGGTTTCTGTAGCGCTTTCACTACTTTTTCGGCCTTCTCGGTTGATTTAGCTCAGTTTATTCGTGATGATAATTTCTCTACTGGAATCAGTTACCTCATTGCTTCTTGTATTGCTGGATTGTCAGTGTTTCTCGTTGCTAAGCGAGGACTTTCTAATTTTGGGGTGTCAAGATAACCATGGTTTTGTTCACTCAATCAATAGTTGCCTTCTGGCATGGCAGTACACCCTTAACCGTTCTTTTCTTTCTCCTTTTTGCAGCTATAGGTTCATTTGTACGGTGGGGCCTTCAAGAGGTTGGTCCATGGAAACAAACAATGGGAACACTTTGTGCCAATCTAGTTTCATCGTTCCTGCTGGGTTTACTGATAGGAGGCAATTATCATCCTGCAACAATTACCGTAGTGAGTTCAGGTTTTTTGGGTTCATTATCAACTTTCTCCACCGTCATGATGCAAACAACAGATAGGTCAAGTTTCACAAATTGTTTCAACTCCGGAATGTACCTCTTCTTAACTATCGCTTTGGGGATTATCTCTGCGCTCATTGGTTTGGAAATCGGTAGTCCCTGATCTAAAACTAGATGATATGGATACTCCTGTTGAGTTGGTAGTTTGGTCTGATTTTCTCTGACCATGGTGTTACATCGGGACGGTTCGTCTTGATGACGTTAAAGAACACTTTGGGGATAAAGTCCGGATCTCATGGAAAAGTTTTCTGCTAAAGGGTGGGGATAAGTCGCCCGATAGAGAGAAATTTGTGAATTATACGCAAGGCTGGCAGGGCATGGCTGAACTTGAACCGCGTTTGAATTTCCAGCCATGGTCTAGCGAAGATGACCCTCCTACAGGAAGCCTCGTTCCGCAGATAGCCCATAAAGCGGTCTTGAGTGAATGGCCCGAGAGAGCGATGGAGATGCATCATAGATTATTAGAAGCTTACTTCTCTGAGAATCGCACTGTTTCAGACTGGAGCGTTCTTGCAGAGCTTGTTTCGTCAATCGGTGAAGACCCAAACCGTTTCCTGTCAATCATTGAAGAAAGCCGTGAATTACTCGCTAATGACGTGATCTCCGAGCATAATGAGGCGATTAATCAGGGGATTACTGCAGTGCCGACAGTTTTGATTAATAGCGTTCTGCCGGTACCAGGGGCGCAGGAAAGTGAAACCTATATTAATTGGATCGAACGGATAATAGAACGATCTGAGAACACTTAAATTTCTCTTTCGCTATTAACAAGCCTCGATAGTTCTTTTCTATCAATTTTATCGGTCGCGTTTCTCGGAATTTCATCTACTTGAAGTATTGCTTCGGGTAATTTGTACGAAGCGAGACTACTACTTCCAAATTCTCGTATTTCATCAAGCGTTGGAGGGTATTGAGGGTCTAGTGGGACAACGACTGCTACCCCTATCTCCCCCATGACTTCATCAATTCTAGGGACAACCGCTATTTCAGAAATTCGGTTATGAGAAGAAAGGATACTTTCCACCTCAAGTGGAAAAACATTGTATCCCCCTCGTATGAACATCTCTTTTGTTCTACCTGCTAGTACATAGCATCCTCGGTTATCCACATACGCCAGATCTCCGGTGCGTAACCAACCATCTTGTATAACTTTTGATGTTGATTTAGGACTATTCCAATAACCGCTCATAATTGCAGGCGAACAAAGCCAAATTTCTCCTATTTCACCATCTTGAACTTTTTGGCCATCAGAGTCACAGACCTTGGCTTCAACTCCTTCTCGAGGTCTTCCGACGGTATATAGCGCTTCTGAGTCATCGGCATCAAGGGAAGTTCCCAATCCGATTCCGCCTGATTCGGTTGAGCTATAACGAATTGACCATGGTGCCCCAAAAATCTCTCTTCCAGCTTGAATTAAGGAAGGAGACGCGAATGCTCCTCCAGTTACGATTGCTTTCACAGAGCTGAAATCAAGGTCTTGAATTATTTCCTGCTGGAGCATTAACGCGACTTGCGGGGCGATAGCACTGACGGAAGTCATTCGGTAGTTGTGAATGAGCTGCAAAATTTCCGTAGCATTCCATTTATTAATTAGATGCGTTGTCCCAGCTGTAGCAAGTAACCATGGGAGTTTTGTCATTACCCCAACATGAGCGAATTCGGTACTTGCATAGCGGTGCCCACCACCGCCCCATTCTCCACCGGTATCTATATCACTGATAGCCTTTAATTGCTTATTGGCAAACCATGCCCCTTTCGGTTTTCCGGTACTTCCAGAAGTAAAGCAAATGCACACTGGTCTGTCAGAGTCATATGGCAATTGAGCAAGGGGTTCTTTGGTTATGCGTTGCTCTAGCATCGTCCGATCTACGGCTTGGCTCAGATGTATAAACTCTGAACGATACCCTTCTTCAACGCCGGAGTTATAACCTTCCGCGGTTATAACCAGATCAGGATCTAGAACCTCAAGAGCATATTTTCGCTCACGTGGCGTAAATCGAGGATTTATCCCTGCAGTTATTCCTCCTACTTTGGCAATAGCGAGATAGGAAATGATGTACTCAACGTGACTTGGTAAACATAACGCAACTACCGACCCTTCGCGAATTCCTAGTCTCTTAAGCCACACACCAACCTCATCTGAGTACTCGTCTAACTGCGAGTAACTGATTTCAGTACCATGCGCAGTTCTATAAGCAATCTCTGCACCATGTTGCTTGGTCACTTGCTTTAATTTAGTTGTGAGCATGTCGTAAGTTTCTCATGAGATGATTCGCTTGGAGAACTATTTCGGAAATGTTTCAGTATTTATTTCAAAAATGTATTTGATATATGCATATGACTAGGCCCCAATGGCCGGTAGTCTCTCAAGAGTGATTGATTTACGTAAACTACGCGATAACGCCATCTACCGGTCAGGGATTCTTCGGAAAGGCATCGAACCTGAAACTTTAGATGCCGTGCTTGAGCGAGAAGAAATTTGTCGGAATTTACTACAAGAAGTTGAAGATCTCCGATCGCAACAGAACGCAGCGTCAAAGGAGATTGGGCTAGCTGATCCTGATGAGAGAAATGAGAAAATAGCTACCGCTTCAAAAATGAAGGAATTATTGCAAATCAAGGAGGATGAATACGCCCAAGAGTCAAGGGCGCTGGACCAACTGGCGATTTCACTACCTAATCCTGCTGACGAACGTTGCCCGGATGGGGGCGAGGATGATTTTGAAGTAATTGAAATAGTTGGCGCCACCCCTGATGCTCCAAAAATGAGTCATGCTGAGTACGGGGAGTTCATGGGATGGGTTGAGACTGAAAAAGCTGCAGAGAATATGGGAAGTCGCTTCGCATATCTTAAAAAAGAAGCTGTGCTACTTGAGTTTGCCCTAATCCAATACACAATTTCAAAACTGGTAAATCGAGGGTTTACTCCGGTAATAACTCCTGTTCTTGTTCGTGAACAAATGATGATTGATGCTGGTTTCTTCCCTACTGATCGAAATCAGGTATACGAGCTCCCTAAGGATGACCTTTACCTGACAGGGACAAGTGAAGTAGCGCTCGCGGGCATACACCGCGGAGACCTTCTTGATGCTGAAGATCTCCCAATCAGACTGGTAGGGTACTCCTCCTGCTTCCGACGCGAAGCGGGAACATACGGTAAGGACACTTCAGGAATCTTTCGCGTACATCAGTTTGACAAAGTTGAGATGTTTTCTTTTTGTACTCCTGATCAGTCATGGGAGGAACTTGAATTACTTCGTGAAATTGAGCAAGAAATCCTAAACGAGTTGGAATTACCACATCGAGTGATCCTGGTAGCGTCTGGTGACTTAGGTGCCCCTGCTGCGTTGAAGTATGATTGCGAAGTATGGCTTCCTTCTGAAGGAAAATATCGGGAGCTGACTAGTTGTTCAAATTATCTTGATTTTTCATCTAGGAGAATGAAAACAAGGATACGCCACCCAGAAGGGAATAGGCTTGCACACACCTTAAACGGAACGGCGTGTGCTGTTGGAAGAACCTTGGTCTTCCTCATGGAGCATCATCAACAAGATGATGGAAGCTTTCTAGTCCCTGAAATACTCAGACCTTTCTGCGGTCTGGAACTAATTGAATCTCCTACCAGCTGAATTTGATTTTATTGTAAGTGTATTTTCTCTGGTGATGACGATTTTGGAACATCCACAAGAACCATTTCTGGTCTGTTCCTTCTACTCCATAGGAAAAATCTGGTTGCTATCCACACCCACAGATAGATTCCTCCAATTAGTTTCATTACCAATCCTGCTAATTGTTGATCAGTAGTGATATCTATGCCCCATAGGCGAACAGAATGATCATACGCGTCATAGAGCGCACCACCAGCGAAAGTTAGAAAGCCAGCAGGGACCGTTGGTATCACGGACATCAAGAAAAGATAGACCATTTGAGCTGGAGGGCTTTTCCGTAGTTCGGGAAGCGGGCTCATCACTGGAATCCACATCCATAACGATGAGATAAACACAATTAGATGAATGAAGTAATGGAAAGGACCATTCTCAATTGAGTAATTAACAGTGAAGGGCAGATGGGTGACTATGATGACAAAGTTGTATACGAATCCTGCTACGACAGGTCTAGTGAGTTCTCTAACCCATCGACCTGCCCGACCTGTTGGAGAGACTAAAAGTCGTGCCAACCAGTTTGGAAAAGCGAGGAGGAGAAGCGGAGGAACAATTAGTGAAATAATCATGTGCTGGAGCATGTGAACCGAATAAAGGTACTCTTCCGAAATATCATGCATAGGCCAGTCAGAGGCAAACCACAGACAGAACATGGCTGCGAAAAATGCGTATTTATTTGTTCGTGTGTAAATCGATTCCTCCGCACTCACTGCGTTCGGACCGATTATCTTCACTGCGTATAGGGCGAGGATGAAACCACCGAAAATGATGACCCATACTTCTGGGTGGAATTGGAATCTCCAGATATCGGGACTTGCTGCAAGTATCACCTATGTAGCCTGCCATGTGAGAACTTCATCGTAGTAATTTTGCAAGTAACTTACCTGTGGTAATGCTAAAGCGTTCAGACTTTTCTGTATATCGTTTAGCAGCATCAATGGTGGCTACCTTCACCACCTTTAAACGAAAATCCTAACCAGAAACCAATAACCGATGGGGGGACCAATAGGAAGAGAACCTTAATGATTACATTCCAATTCGGAAGGAATCCAAAGGCGAAGGCCATGACAAAGTAGACCGGCCAGGCAATACAAAGGCCCATTACCATCATCTTGGTAAAAACTGCGTGGTCATCACGGAGATGCATAAACACGGCAGCAACTAGGAAGAATTTGACGACCATTAAAAACGATAATGTTAGGACCATCAACCACTCTGGGGCATTATGAACCGATTCAAAGTACGTAAAGACTTCTATTGCGGTGAATAGCCCGAGAATCAATGCGGTTTTTATGTATACCCAGTCTTGCTTGACCCAGGACTCTTCAATGTGGGTTTCTTCTGTAGCAGTCATAGTTTTTCCTATTGTGGGAACAGATAGACAATGGTGAAAATTACGATCCAGACAACATCGACGAAGTGCCAATATAAACCTATAATTTCCAATCTTTCTTCTTGCGCGGCTGTCAATTTTCCTCGCATTGATTGGATATACATTGACATGAGGAAGATAATCCCCACTGTCACGTGAACGCCATGGAATCCAGTGAGTGTAAAGAAAGCGGTCCCAAACAAGTTCGTTGTGTAACCAAGACCTTCACGATAGAAGACCGTGAATTCATAGACTTGGCCTCCAACGAATATAGCTCCAAGAAGAGCCGTGGAAAGAAGCCATATACGACTTCTCCTAATGTCATTCCTCCGAAGAGCGGTTATCGCCAAAACAACGGTTAGGGAACTCATAAGTAGAACAAATGAGCTTACTGACGTAAAGGGGATGTCAAACATCTCCTCTGGGCCCAGATCGGTTGGCCCAATCCTGTCTTTATAGAGCATGTAGGTTGATATCAGCCCGCCAAAAAGTAGACAGTCAGAACCTAGGAAAACCCACATTCCCAACTTGTCATTTGAGACGCCTAGAGTGGTTGCATCAGTCAACAGCTACCTCCTCCTCTTCATCGCTAATCTCAGATGCTTCTGGTTCATCATGTCCATGATGATCATCTGCGTTTGGGTCATCAACTGGCTCAAAAACCCAACCATATAGTCCTCCAAGTACGAGCAGGCCACCCAGTATGCAGAGCCATAGATTATAAATCAGCCCATAGCCAATAACCGGTAACCCAGCAGCCGCAACTAGCGGCCAGTATGAGGGGGCTGGAAGGTGAACGTTAGCGTTGCTACCGTCATGTGCTACTTCTTCAGCTGTAGCTCGTCGAACAACTTGCCCTTCTTCATTTCGACCCCACTTTCTATGCCAGAATTCATCTTGACGTTCTACTTCTATCACTTCGTCAAAGTTGTGTTCAGGAACGGGAGAAGCTGTCATCCATTCAAGTGAGCGTGCGTCCCATGGATCAGGGCCAGGAGAGGGAGTTTTCCCTGCCTTAAAGGCACGATGACTAATTATCACATTGGCGATGAACATCGCTGTAGCTATAGCAATCATGAAAGCACCAATTGTTGCAACCATATTCCAGAGGTCAAATCCCTGCCCTTCCGAATATGTTTGGATTCTTCTACTCATTCCTTGAAGTCCAAGAATATGCATGGGTCCGAACGTTAGATTAAATCCAATGACCATTACCCAGAAACTTGATTTTCCGATTTTCTCTGATAAGAAATATCCGAAGATTTTTGGCCACCAGAAATAAAAACCGCCGAAGAATCCAAGGATAATTCCTCCGAAGATAACGTAGTGGAAATGCGCAACTATGTAATATGTGTCGGTTTGTTGCGTATCTGCCGCTGCTAGAGAGTGGGTTACCCCAGAGAGGCCACCGATCGTAAACATTGCTACTACGGAAGTTGCGTACAGCATGGGTGTAGTAAAACGTATTCGTCCACCCCACATAGTAGCTAACCAGTTGAGAATTTTTACACCTGTCGGAACGGCAATAAACATAGTTGAGACGGAAAATGCGGCAACAGCTACTGGTCCTACGCCCGATGCAAACATGTGATGGGCCCATACTCCCCACCCCATAAACCCAATAGCTATTCCAGAAAAGATCATAAATGGATATCCAAATATTGGTTTTCGACTAAAGGTCGGGATTATTTCTGAGATAACTCCAAAGCTTGGCAGGATAAGAATGTAGACCTCTGGATGACCAAATATCCAAAAGAGGTGTTGCCAGAGTAAGGGATCTGCTCCTTCCGCAACGTTGAAGAAGTTGGCATCAAAAAGCCTGTCAAATGTGAGAAGGAAAAGAGCGACTGAAATTACCGGCATAGCGAAAAGAAGAAGGAGTTGAACAATGAAGAGCATCCATGTGAATACCGGCATTTTCATTAATGTCATACCTGGTGAACGCATATTCAAGACCGTGACGATCAGGTTAATAGCTCCAACGAGTGATGCTATACCCGTAATTTGTAGTCCTATTGCGAAGAAATCGATTCCTTTACTTGGTGAGAAAAGCACCCCAGTATTTGGTGAGTATGCGAACCATCCACCATCAGGGGCATTCTCCCACCATCCTCCAATAAACATTGACGAGAGGAGGAACAAACCACCGCCTAGAAAGACCCAGAAGCTAAACGCGTTGAGTCTCGGGAATGCGACGTCTCTAGCACCAATCTGTAGCGGTATTAGGTAGTTGGCAAATGCTGCACCTATGGGGATTGCTGCGAGGAAAACCATTACAACCCCATGCATGGTAAACACCTGATTGTATGTCTCAGCGGAAAGAATTGAGTTTCCAGGCCTACTCAGCTGCAGTCTTACGAACAAAGCATATATACCGCCAATGACGAAGAAGAGTAGTCCTGTTGCACCATACATGATGCCAATTTTTTTATGATCGACAGTGAATAGCCAATCTTTCCAACCATTCCCGCCTTGAGGTCGTGTTAACCCACCGAGTGGTTTTCCTGCACGATTCTCGTCCAGGCCAGATTCTATTTCTAGTGGTGTATCTTCTTGTTCAACGATTGCCATTTTTGGCTCCGATTAGTGATTCCGTATTTGTCATGATCAATCCAGTGACATTAGGTAGTCAACGAGTAGGTCTATTTGTGCTTCATTTAGATTTAGGTTCGGCATTCCTCTTGCCTGCTCGGGCTGAGCGTTTGGCTTTACATTCGGGGAGTTTCGCAACCATGCTTCTAGCGTTCCTCGAGCAAAGTCACTTCCTGCTAAATCAAGATAATGACCTTGATCAGAGGTTTCTTGTGCTTCAGGATACAACTCAAAGAAGGAACCTGCATAACTACTCCTTGTTGCAAAATGCGTTAGATTCGGAGCTGCTCCGGAAGTTAGATTCGCCGGTCCAGCATATTTTCCTTGGCTTAACGTCCCATCAGAGTGATTTCTAAACTCTTCTATGTTTCCATACATGGCCATGCTGTCAGAAGTTACTGTCCCATCAATATCACGCTCAGTGACACCATTTATCGCGTGGCATCTTGCACAATTTGTAATGAAAAGTTGCTCTCCTTCGTAGTTCGGATCATCTTCAGATAACGGACTGCGTATGGTTAACTGATTATCAACCCATTTAGCGAAATCGTCTTGTGTTAAAGCTACTGCGTACATACGCATATACGCATGGCTTAGGCCGCAAAATTCCGTGCATTGACCTGCAAACCTTCCAACTTGATTTGATTGGATTACCCAAGGGGAGATCCGCCCTGGTACGGCGTCTTTCTTTCCGTTGAGGCGAGGAATCCAGAAACTGTGTATGACATCTCGAGAAGTTATGAAAAGTTTCACATCTTGTCCAACTGGAATGACAATTTCGTTTGCGGTAACGAAATCAGGTTCAGAGGCTCCTTCAGCACCATCAAGGTAATAGTGATACTCCCACCACCATTGTTGCCCAACTACCAAAACTTCGACTTCCGGATATTCTGCTCCTTCAGGTGCTACATCAACATCATCTAGATTCAGAAGGAAACCAACGCTAAAGATCGCTATGGCGGCCATAAGGATCGTCGGTCCTATGGTCCAACCAATCTCAGCAGCAAAATGTCCATGAACCTGCTCTGGGAACTCTTCGTCCGTGTAGCCACCATCAAACGTTTCCTGACCTTCTTTAGGGGCTTTAACTCGGTATTTCCAACCGATGTAAAGAACCGCTCCCTGAATGAACACAAAGACAATGCCTGCGATGACGAAGATTGGGTTTATAAGGTCACTGATTCCCTCTGACTTTTCGCCAGCTGGGTCAAGTGAATCCAGTGGAGCGTTATTGGCGCATCCTGTCAGAAAAAGGATTGCTAAGACAACTAGGGGAAAGGTCCATTTTAGATGCCGCCTTATCGAGGGTTCCATGTCTGCGTCTTTCTGAAGCCTGCTGTTCAAGCTTTGCTTCATTCCCTTAGGGTCGCCAAGTTTAAAGAAGGTCACTCTTTACCTTCCTCTTCGCCGTGATGCTCACCCTCATCATGATGGCTATCTTCACTATGATGATCACCCTCACCATGGTGTTCGTCTTCAGAATGCTCACTTGTATGGTGGTGAGAGATTTCTCTCTCTCCTATCACTGCTGAAACAACTCCGGATGTAAGAAGCCCAATGGCAGCCGCGGCGAGGATTCCTGCGACTACGTTTCTATTAACTTTTTCAGCTAGTGCGAAGGCTACCGCTCCGAGGAATACCACCGCAGAGAGAATCACGGCAACCCATATAGCCCAAGCTTTTGAAACTGTTAGGAAAATACGAGAAGCACAAAGAACCGTCACTGCAATACCAATAGTTCCTAATACCGGAACTTCAATGGGCTTCATAATCCGGTTTCGAAGCTCAGCGTTGGCGATAGGGTCGCCTGTTGCTCGATCGGCCCACGCACTCATCATTAGTTCAAATGCGGTGGTTATGAGAATTATCAAACCGACAATAAAGATCGCTGCGTGCGTAACTAGGCCAACGACAAGAGTTCCTAAACCTACGGCACCGATTGCAGGCCAGTAGTTATACGCAACGGGGCTTTGAGCTGGTGGTAATTCACCACTATTTAACTCGGCAACGGAGTCCGCGTCCGCATCTCTGAAAGCCGTCATCATTATCGCCAAACTTGCTGAAGCAACAGCGAACATAACGAGGACCACGTAACCAACATGGTCGCCTACACCACCCGACCATCCTAGGCTGGCCGCACCTACCCAAACTTCAGAATCAATGAAGCCTAAGTAATCTGCTCCCCCACCATCTCCTGTAACGACTCCATAAAGAAAAGCCATTATGAATCCGAATCCTGCGAATCCCATGAAGAGTTTGAATCCTGGTGAAAACATTTAATGACCTCCCTTCATCACTTCGCTATAAAGACAGCGATCCAAATTATAAAGTAAATAAACACGAGGGAATACCAATACAGCGAAGCAGCAACAATGCCGTCGGTTTGTTGGCTGCCATATTGCCCTGCGAAAGTCCGGAAACCTACAAGAAGCAGGATAATCATTCCAATGATGACTGCTACGACAAAGCTTCCGACAATCGTAAAGATCAAAGTTGAGGCCGTAGTGGGACCTTCATCAGCAATTAAATTTGTTTCGGATAGATGCCAGGCAGTCTGGACCAGCACCATAGCTCCCATTACTAGAGTTGTGCCGATTGCAAGCAGGGCATGTTGACGATCGTCTCTCTTTATTGAATAAACAGCCCATTGCATGACAACGATCGAGATGAGAAGTGTCCAGACAACCATTCCCGGTTGAGTTAATTCAATAGTAGCCTTTTTGGGGATCCATGGAGCACCTTCAGAGCGGACCACTGCTCTTTCCTTAAGGTAAACACCGAAGATCCCAGCGAAATACATCACCATCGCCGCAATACCAAACCACGTAGCCACCAGCGGAGTTCTTCCTCTAACAGCGGGTGCTTTCGGAAGGTCAGTGGTTCTAAGGTTCATCCTTCTTCACCTCCAGAAACAAAAAGAGGTCTTTCAGATTCTACAGTTGGTGGTTCATCAAAATTTCCAGTCGGAGGCGGTGACTGCGTTGACCACTCAAGCGTGTGTCCATTCCATGGATCAGCTGCGTTTTCGGTATCCCCTTTCCGAAGAATCACTGAAATAGTGATATCTAGAAGGATTAATGAAATTCCCCCGATTAGAAGAATTGAACCAATTAAGCCTAGAACATTGAAGAATTCTACTGCGCCGGTGTTCCATACTCCTTCGTTTGCATTAGAAAGGAATACCGAGTCACCTTCATCAAGGAATCCATTAAGGACGTTACTCCCTCCTGATAGAAGAAGACCGCCGAACATGGATAGCCCCGATAGAAGCCCTACATTATTATTTAACTTGCAACCAAAAATCTTAGGTGACCAGTAATAGAGCCCTGCCATTGACGCAATAACACTCGCAATCATCGCGTGCTCCATAACAGCTGTGGAAATAACAGTTCCCTGAAGGTCCTTGAGCCAGTCAATAAATCCGGCAAGCAAATCGCTATCAATTTCTTGGACAGCGCCTATAGCTGCTCCGGAAACATGCAAAGCTGAAATTGCTGCCGCTACAAGAAGACATAGTACTGAGATTAAAGCCAGTACAAGCTGAGCAGAGACCTTTGGCGTTCCATTGAGCATCGTGTCGATGAGCCCTCCAAGGAATGCGAGTACAGGAAGAACCACAATGATTCCCATAGCAACAAACACGGCTTGATTCTCTATGTCTTGGTTAAAGAATGGTTGAGCAAAAGCCCCGAAGGATAGAACCCCAAGCACACCGATACCGATTTGCTGCAATACGTATTTCCTCTGCGTTTGTTTAGAGGAGACGGGAATAATTTCACCTGCGATACCGAGAACAGGTATAGCAAAGGCAAAGATCATCGGTTGAGACCAGAGCCATGAAACTTGATCCCACATGTTTTCAACATTCCCGTAACGGAGTGCGTCATCTCCTCGGAAATCAACCCACGCGACCATAAGATTCGCTAGCCAAACAGGGAGCGCTAAGACCCATACGCCCGCTGCTATCAAAGCTGACCAACTGAACAGGGGAAGTTCAAAAAGCGTCATCCCCTGTGGTCGCTGGGTAATAATTGTGGCTATAAGTGTTACTGAAGCTAGAAGAACAGCTACAACAACCATTGCTATAGACAGAATAGAAAGCTCAGTTGCATCCGGATCTATACCTTGAGCAAATTGCGTAGTTGGCTCAGGTACCCCTAAACCCCCATCAGCAAAGACAGTGACGACATGAATGGAAATTCCTATTAGCCACGCCCAAAACGATGCAGCAGCAGCTCGAGGGAAGGCTATTGACGGAGCTCCAATCTGAAGAGGAACTAGATAAGTAGCTAAACCTAATATCAATGGAACGACACAGAAAAACAGAAGAGATGTCCGAGAAAGGCTCCATGTTTGGAAATATTGGTTCGCTGAACCGAAGTCCAGAACGGAGGTACCTCCGATATTTATTCGCTCTAACCTCAAAAGGAAATGCAAAATAACGGCAAGCAGCCCTCCGGTTAGTCCGAAAAATATATAGAGGCGACCTATGCTTTTATGGTCACTTGTACCGAATGTCCCGGCTAGGCCCCCTATCTCAAGAGGCTTTGCTGCTGATTCGTCTGTGTTTGATTCAGTTTCTGTTTGATTTTCTGTCACGTCATTCTTTTTTCATCCAGTTATATCTGAACGAAGTCTTTCAAATTAAGCAAAAAACATGCTAGACAATCCACTCCAATTTGCAACGGATTCCCCTTTGACTGTAGTCACCAGAAAGGCTGGTAGCCGAACTATATGAAGAAATTCAGTTTGATTTTCCAAAACGATTCCAATAACTAAAAACCCGATCTGACTAGCTGATCTACAGCGATCAGAGAAAATAACATTGTTATGTAACTTATGGAGAAGCCAAACAGACGCATTGCTGATTTTCTAGTTGGGCGTAACATGACTTGAAAAGAAAAAAATGTGAAAACAGCCCCTAAGGCAATCGAGCTAATCAAGTAAATCACTCCCATATCTGCAACTGGTACAAAGATCAGTGACATAGCCCAAACTTGAAATGCGTACAAAACCATGCGGTAGCCTGTGACCTTTGTCCCTACGACTACGGGAAGCATAGGGACTTCAGCATTTGAGTAGTCTTCCCTGTATCTGATAGCCAACGCCCAAAAATGAGGAGGCGTCCAAAGAAAAATTAGTAGGAACAGAATCACTGGTGGCCAAGCTAAAGAGTTAGTAACAGATGACCATCCAATGAGCACAGGGACTGCGCCGGCGGCTCCACCAATAACTATGTTGCTGGTTGAAGACCTTTTCAACCAGAGACTGTATATGAACACATAAAAAAGGCATGCGGATATTGCCAGCGCTGCGCTAAGGAGATTGACAGTTACCCATAGCCAAATAAACGCAGCTACTTCTATACCAATAGCGAATACCAAAGCCTCCGAAGATGAAAGGACACCTGTAACGAGTGGACGCTCTTTGGTACGCTCCATCACTTTATCTATGTCTCGGTCTATGTACATATTGATGGCATTGGATCCTCCAGCAGCCAATGTCCCACCAAATAGGGTCGCGAAAATTAACCATGCAGATGGCAAACCTTCTTCTGCCACAATCATTGTCGGCACTGTTGTAACCAGAAGAAGCCTTACTACTCCAAGCTTCATCAACGCTATAAAGCCAAATAATTTATCCTTGAAAGAAATTTCTTGCTTCAGACTTATCCCCATACCTTGAGGCTAGGCGCGCTCAATTGTTTGCACCAAGATTTCAGCAACTTCATCACAACGGTAAAGATTTTTGTTCCCAAAGTGTCGTTTCTGCATGCATCATGGTGGACTATACCTATGGGAGTCCTCTCTATATCTCCAGAAACTTATAGCAAAGTTACCCGAATGTCCTTGCTTCTATTGGCTTTCATTATCATTACAGGTGCTGCGGTACGACTCAGCGGGTCTGGTCTTGGGTGCTCTGATTGGCCTACTTGTGAGAGTGATCAATTCGTAGCCCAAGTTGATGATATTCATGCAATGGTTGAATTTATAAATAGGGTTATCACTGGATTCGTCGCTCTTGCCGTAATGTTCGCTGTGCTTGGTTCAATATTTCGGGTACCCCGACGAAGAGACTTAACATATTTATCAATTGGGCTTGTCGCGGGTGTTTTAGTTCAAATTCTCATAGGTGCATTAGTTGTCAGGGAGCATTTACCCCCTGGTCTTGTGATCGCTCACTTTCTTATCTCAATGCTTTTAGTCTGGAATGCTGTTGAGCTTGACTATCGATCCCGATCACCCGATAGGTTGCGCAAACCAACCTCTTATGGTTTGCTGGAACGCTTAGCTTCTCTCCTTGTATTTTGTGCGACAGTTGTTTTGGTAACCGGAACTATCGTTACTGGCTCCGGACCGCACAGTGGAGCTGAAAGCCAGCAAACCAAAAAAGCTCTTGAGGCAAGCGGCATAGATGTTAGTTCGCTATCTATTTCCGAATTAGAAGTTGAACGTCTCCCCTTTGATGTTCCAGTTGTTGCAAGAGTACATGGGGTTAGCATGATTATTTTCCTGTCCGTGATGCTTCTAACTATTCTCCTGATTAAGAAGGCACATGGGTCTTCGCTTCCGACAGCGCAGAATCTTCTCGCAGCTGCAGTTGTGCAGGGGGCGATTGGATATCTTCAATACTTCTCAGATGTCCCAGCTTTATTAGTCGGCTTTCATGTGGCTGGCGCTACTTTAGTTTGGGTTCTTGCTCTACGTCTTCGCTTATTTACTCATTTCCCCACAGTTACGGAACAACAAATTGAAACCATACCCAGTAACCAATGAATCTAATTACCTTAGATCGGGGAAACTGATGGTCGCATTTCCCAATGGTTCAGTAACCGTAGAGGAAAGAGAAATCGTCGATGGAAGAGCAGACTTTGATAAACCTTGGGTTGTAATCGTATGGAATGATCCAGTGAATTTAATGTCATACGTAACCTATGTGTTTCAAAAGCTTTTCGGGTACTCCAGAGATGAAGCGGAGAAATTGATGCTCGATGTCCACAACAAAGGAAAGGCTGTTGTTACTAAAGGAGCAAGGGAGAAAGCTGAGTTGGATGTATACCGGCTTCACGAACACGGCCTTTGGGCAACAATGCAACAGGATTAGTTTCATAATGATTATAAGACAAATAGATGAGGGGAGTTTCTCTCTTCAACTGAGTGAAATTCAGAAAGAATTGATTTCCCTATACTGTGCCGAAGTCCGCTCTTCCATTAAAGCAAACGAGGGCATCATGGGCGTCTCTAGACTTTTCCCACCGGCATATGATGGCATGCATACAGACGAGTCCGAATACCGAGCTATGGTCCACTCGGACCTTGTTTCATCCCATGTTTCTGCCTTGGATAATTTAGTCAAATCACTTATAAAAGATGAAATAACAGAATCCGAACTACAGAAAATGATGCAGGCACTAAATATTCTTAGGCTTTTTCTCGGAGAGCGATTAGATATCTCGGGGGGTAACTATCAGCCACCTGTGGAAGAGGACCCTGACTACAATACTTGGCTTATCTTTCAACTTTTTGGGGAAATGTTAAGCGTTGTCGTTGATACCCTGCAAAAAAAGATATGAAAAAATACTTGTTATTAAGCTAATTTAAGTCCGGTGAGCGCATAGGTTTGGTATTGTGAATGAACCCAAATGTGGGTGCCCTGCCCCGTTCGTCCAGCGGCCTAGGACGCTGGCCTTTCACGCCAGTAACACGGGTTCAAATCCCGTACGGGGTACAAAAAAAATTTCTAGCAGCAAATTAGATTGGTGTATCCGTTTCAATGGCGTAGAGTGACAACCGGTTCTGTTGAACCAAAAAATCACCAGTAGGTGAATGAACAGCAAAATATTTTTTGTTGGACATAAGGTCCCGTGGTGCAGTTTGGAGTGCACGCCGCCCTGTCAAGGCGGAGGTCGCGGGTTCAAATCCCGTCGGGACCGCCACAAATTTTCAATAATTTGAAAATTTTGTGGGGGTCGGGTAGCTCAGTTGGCAGAGCGGCCGCCTGAAAAGCGGTAGGTCACCGGATCGACGCCGGT
>MDTE01198464.1_pt1 | contig 23050 bp, 23 predicted proteins | sample 811231 | NCBI WGS metagenome assembly MDTE01 (sample SAMN05326651, study PRJNA326480) | marine metagenome | isolation source: seawater | place: Indian Ocean: Red Sea | collected 2010 | reverse complement strand
TATCGAAGAGTTTAAATGTTGCTCAGGATTAAACATCTTCACCCATAAAAATGTAAAAATGACAATTTCCCCAAGACCAAATCGAGAATGCATAAAAAGTTTGTCGAAAAAACGGAAAAAAAGACCGACAAGAAACATTCCTGTGTAAACTCCAGTCTTACCAAAATTGACAAAAAACTCAGTTAAAAGAGGAAGTCTTACCGAAGTATCAAAATCCTCCGCTCGCACCAACTCATAACGATTTCCAAATTCAAAAGCATAGATATCTATAGGTTTATCTGGATAAAGAAATCTTGGGATTATTTTTGTAAAAAATGCTGAATAAGTCTCACCTTCCCAAAATGGAATAGGATTAGGTGTAAATTCCAATACATAAATTAATGTTGAGAGTTGAGATAATCGATACCAAGACTGTCTCAAATCTTCTACAAAACCCATTCCTTTATCCATAAATCGTTCTATAGCTCCACTCGAAAAAATAAAGAAATCATAAAGAACTCCATAAACTTGATAATCAAAGAGTCCTTCTTCGAAGTGGGCTCCTTTATAGGGACGTATAATCACATAAAGTATTAATCCTGAGATAATAAATAACCAAGGGAATTTCTTCAAAAAACAAATATATAGAAGAGAAATGGGAAGAACTAATCTTGCTACCTCGCCAACACTCTGATTACCAATTGCTATTACAAATCTAAAAATAAAAAATGAAAAAAAACTGATTAAAATTAAAAAAGACAGACCACTAGACATCTCTTTTCGTTTCTTTGAAAGAATTAATGCATAAAGGAATATAATGGAACACATAGACAAATCTGTGAGAATATTTACGACCATTTTGAATTGTAATGGAATCGAGAAATTTCTATTTGCAAAAAAAGAAAAAATACCTACGACGCCTAAAAAAATAAAGAGTTTTGAAAGTTTCCTTTCATTTTTCCATTATATCTTCAGATGCGGAATATTCTGAGAAATATTCTTTGGCAAAGGAAAATAATAAGCTACACACATTGATATCACTCCAATCAAAACGATCCACAATGATTCTTCTATCAAAGAATCATCAAAACGTGGTTGATTAAAATGGATACTTATTTTCGGAAGCAAGAAAACAGGAAGTGAGAAAAAAACAGCATACAAAAGGACCATAAAAGGGAAAGCTGGTATCCGAACATTACTCCCAAAAGTCCATATAATGAAAGGAAGAAAACAAACAAAAAGTATACAAGATGCAAGGAACTGTTGAGAAAATGTATTCTCATTTTCTATAAGATTCATTGAAATGAGTAAAAGAAAAAACGAAAACACAATACTAGAAAAAAGACGAGGCGAAAAATTATGTGAAAAAAAATCATCCCAGTTTCTCTTTTGTATATCGCTTTTCTCAGAATGATTATCCAACTAAACCCCTAGTAATTGAGAATTGCATATCTAAAATTTGGGCTGGTTTCATAAAAGAAAAATCTATTTTTCCCTAGAAAAATTTCGAGACCTATCTTTTATGACAATAATTGAAAATCCGACAAGAAGAATGATGAGTGAAATTGCAAACAACTTTAACAAATTCTTGCGAACCATTTCTTTTGACAAATATTCAGAAGCAAGAGACTCAATTTTAGCTGAACCCGAAGTCATTTTTTTCTCTACAAGAAGTTCATTCATTTGTTCAGTTAATGGCGTTACTAGTCTTTTCTGAAGTTCGATACTATCTTCTAACTTTTCAAGATTCACTCGCATATTAGATATTTTTACAGTTTCTCTTTGCAACTTCGCTATTTTTTCTAAAAGATTCTCTTTTTTAACCTTGATATTTTCTACTCTTACAATCCCGTCTCTAAGATCTCTACTTAAAGATTCACTCTTTAATATTTTTTCAGGAAGCCTCTGAAACTTCACATTAGTAATTTTGACTAAATCTTTAAACGTAACACTATTTACCTGATTCCTAAAAAACGCGACAAGCAATCCTTCTAGATAAAATAAGTTTTCTTTCCTGATTTTAGAGAGTATCAGATTATTTCTCAAAATTATGGGATCCAATGAAGACACTAATTTTTTAAGTCGCAAAGTCAACAAATCAAAATCAGGGAAAGCCTGCAATGGCTCTAATTTTTTTATCTTAACAATTAAATTTCTATATTCTTTCTTGAGAAGATTCAAATCTTCAACAATAATCCTTCTTCTTTTATCAGTTCCCCATTTGGAAACTCTTTTTCTTTTAGTCTCCTCTTTCAAATATTCATCAAACAAAACAATCCACTCTCCCAGCAAAGAAAAATCTCTTTCCAAAGAGAAAAGAAAAGTTCTAGGCAAGGCAACAATATCATTCAATTTGTCGTGCAAAGAATAAATTGATGCAAATGCGTTGTTCTTTTGAAAAACTAAATCATTAATGGTAGTTAATGTTGACTTGTTCTCAATAGATAGTTTTTCCTTGATCAAACTTGCTAACTTTCGTTCGGCAGGAATCAATAATTCTTTGACTTCTTTAATGGACAATTCTATCTCTTTTCTTCTCTTTTCAGATACATATTTCACAAATACTTTTGCCCATCTATTCACTATAAATGTGGCAGTGGAAATATTCGGATGTGCAATTTTCAGTCTCAATCCTGGAGTTCTACGTATCCATTCAACCTTCATTAAATTCCGTAATTTCGCATGGGTTAAATCCGGCAACTTTTCTCTTATAGCAGGTATTAAAGAATTAATTATTGCAGGAGATTTAGATAAAGTGGAATACCATATAGAAGATGAACGAACATCTTGGTCAAAGAACCCTTCTAAAAAAGACATTTTGTCACTTTCTGGATTCAATTTTGTTCTTTTTCCAAGACTCCTAAACTCAATTATGACCTCAGAAACGAAATATTTTGTAGAAAATGTATTAAGATTCATCCCTACAATCAAAACAAGAATGAATAAAAGCAATAAAAACCATTTCCATTGCCTAACAAATAACTGTTCTAAAAAAGTCGTCATAATTTAATTTCCTATACTTAGAAAACAATTTTAACACAAAAAGGAAAACAGAATTTATCTTGAAAATGAAAATAATTCAATTAAAAAGCATATTTAGATGTCCTTATCTTCGAATTTCACTTCACTTTTTAAAAACAATCCCCAGAAACAGAAGAAAATTCCCAAAAAAACAACTGGAACAAAACCTACCCCATGAACAATTGTAGCAAATACCAGAGATTCGTTTGGATTCGCTAAGAAAATGTTTGTCAATGCAAAACTAACAAAATAATGAATACTTCCTGTACCCGCAGGAGAAGGTATCATTACACCAATAGAGAGCATAAACATGAGAAAAAAAGCTTCTGTAAACCCCATAGAAGAGATTTTAGAGAATGGAAAAGAATAGAATAGAATCCAAACACTCAACAAATAGACAAACCAGATTAAAATAGTCAAAGAAAATATTGGCATCAAAAGTGACCTGTCAAACAGTCCAGTTAACCCCTCAATAAAATTCTTTGAAGTTTCTGCAAGTGTCAATTCTCTCTTAGGAAAGAATTTTCTACCTAGTTTATTTGCAAATTTAGAAATCCTTGCAGGGTCTCTATAAATATAGTATGTAAGCCCCAATAGTAAAGAAGTAATCCCAATCAAAAGACCAAACGAGAAAATAGGAGAAGGAATTATCATAGATAATTTTGAATAATGTAAAATCAGAATCACGAAAAATAGAATCAAAAGTGCCAACAAATCTAAGATCCTATCAATTACAATAGAACTCAAACTAGCTACAGATGATGTTCCAGAGACTTTCTTCAAAAAAAAAGCTCTTGCAAACTCCCCCATTCTTGGAATAAAAGAATTTACGAAATACCCCACAATCAAAGCAGAGAAAACTTCAAATTTCGAGATGTTCTTATTAGACTTTCGGAGTAAAAACTTCCATCTCAACGAGCGCAAAAAATGTGCAAGCATAACCAAGAAAGAAGAAAAAAAGATAGGGGCCCATTCTACCTTTTGAAAAATTTCTATAAATTTCTTGCCATCAAAACCTTTAAATGCAAGCCAAAGGAAGAAAACAAGAAAAAGAATTCCAAGGAGTATTTTTCGAAATAATTTGTTACCCTTTAACAAAATAGGCTCCTAGTCTTGTCACTTTAATGAAGCAAATCAAAACTTGTAAGAATGTAAAAATTATTGAAAACTATGGGCGAGTAGAAAAAACGTATAGAAAGAACATACAGAGGAAAGAAAAAAGCGTCAAATCTTTGAAGAAAATTCAAACCAGTGTTCAAGGGATAAACGAATGAAGAAAATTATGATTCATGCATTGGGAGTTAGTATGGGTGGAGCATGGAGGCATCTAACTAATTTTCTTCCAGAATTGGGAAAACAAGACACACTAAATCTATATACGATCCTTACACGCGAATCATTTCAAAATCCACCTTTACCTTCGAATTTCAAAGTAGAAACTATTTCAGATAAACTTATCGGCAATTCTTTATATCGTCTTTACAACGACAATTTGAAAGTTAAGCGAAAACTTAGACAAGAGAATTTTGACGCCATAGTCTCACTAACGAACTTTGGACCTATCAAAACAAGTTGCAAACACATCTTGTTTCAGAGAAATCCCATTTATTTTTGCAATTATTATCTTGATCAAATAAGTTCTAAGGAAAAAGTTGCTAATTCTTTAAGAAAAAAACTAGCCGTTGAAACTATGAAAAGAGCAGATTTAATCGTGACTCCATCTAATGCCATGGGAGAAATGATTAAAAAGTCGTGCATAGAAGTCTCTTCAAAAAAATTCAAAACTCTTTATCACGGTTTTTCTCATGAAAACATGATGGAGGAACCACTTTCTAGTAATTTCAACGAGCAACTTAAGACTGATAAAACGAAATTTTTTTACCCTACTCACGCTGCAAAACACAAAGGTTTTGAAATATTGCTTAAAGCTATTACTCTACTGAAAGAAAAATCTTCAAATTTTCAAGTTTTCACTCCAATTTCAGATGAGGATTGGCCTTCAGGAATGAAAGAATTAAGGAATTACATCCGCGACAATAAAATTGAAGATTCCATTGTCTTTATGGGACGTATTCCACAAAACCAAATTGGCTGGGTGTATAAACTATCTGATTGCATGGTTTACCCTTCTTTGTGTGAAAGTTTTGGATTTTCCATGATTGAAGCCATTTTTTCTGAAGTTCCAATTATTGCATCCGATACTAAGATAAATCAAGAAATCTGCGGTCCTACAGCAAATTACTATTCTCCTCTTGACTCTGCAGAACTTGCTAATTCGATGGAGTTTTTTATTAAAGAGGGAATCGACAAAAAAGTATTCTCAAATCTTGCAAAAAAACATAGAGAAAAGCACGATTGGAGTTGGCAGCATTATACAACTGAATTCATTGAGATTTTAAACCATACGATATAAATTCATATTTATTTCAAGAGGATAAGTTTTGAATGAGTTGTCTGTAGTTATCTTAACCTATAACGAAGAAGAGAATATAGCACAAGCATTAGAATCGGTATGTGGATGGGCAGACAAGGTTGTTGTTCTAGATTCCTTCTCAACCGACAAAACAGTAGAAATTGCATCTACATATCCATGTGAAATTTTTACTAATCGTTTCAAAGGCTATGCAGATCAAAGAAACCACTCCATTAAGAATCTTGGCATAGATTCTGAGTGGATGCTTTTTCTAGACGCTGATGAATGGGTAAGTGCGGAAGCAAAAGAAGAAATAAAAGAACTGATATCTAAAGTTCCAAAAGAGAATGGGTTCTACATCAAACGAAGATTTATATGGATGGGAAAATGGATTAGAAGAGGATATTACCCTACTTGGCTTCTCAGACTTTTTCGAACGCATAGAAGTCACTGTGAAAGCAGATTGGTCAATGAACATATAGTAGTTGATGGCGATATTGGGTTTTTACAAAATGATATCATCCATGATGATCAAAAAGGAATAAGCGAATGGATCAACAGGCAAAACAAATTTGCGACTCTTGAAATGGAAGAGTTGTTCAAAATTCGGAACAATAAAGATGAAAATCTAAATGTCACTTTTTTTGGAACACAGGCAGAAAGAAAAAGATGGCTTCGCGAAAAGATATGGAACAAACTTCCTCCACTTATAAGACCATTTTTTTATTTCCATTATCGTTATTTTGTTCGAGGAGGCTTCCTAGATGGGAAAGAAGCTTTCATTTATCATTTTCTTCAAGGACTTTGGCTACCGTTTCTTATTGACGTGAAGTATTTAATGAAAAAAAAACAAGTAAAAAGTGAAAAAAAATGAAACAACTTATACAGAATTACAAAACAGGCAAGATAGAGTTGACGGAAGTTCCTGTTCCCTCCTGCACTTCAAATTCTGTTCTTGTCAGGAACCATGCTTCACTTATTAGTTTGGGAACGGAACGTTCTGTTATTGAACTCGGAGCAAAGAGTATCCTTGGAAAAGCAAAAGCAAGACCGGATCTAGTAAAACGCTTTTTCCAAAAGGTACAAACAGAGGGATTAACCAAATCTATCCAAGAGGCAATGGCTAGATTGGACAACCCTACCCCACTTGGGTACAGCAGCGCTGGAACTGTCACTGAGACAGGAAAAGATGTTCATCAATTTTCTCCTGGAGATAGAGTCGCGTGTATTGGTTCTGGTTACGCTTCTCATTCTGAGTTTATTTCGGTTCCCGAAAACTTATGCTGCAAGATTCCTGAAAATTTAACTATGGAAGACGCTGCTTTTGGAATGGTAGGTGCAATCGCCCTAAATGGTATTAGGTGTGCGAATCTTACTTTTGGAGAAACAGTAGTTGTCATCGGACTTGGTCTTTTAGGGCAATTAACAACACAAATTCTTAAAGCTTACGGTTGTAAAGTTATCGCAATGGATATCAATCCAAAAAAACTAGGGGAGAAAAATAATTTCACTGCAGATTTTTCTTTCGATTCGGAATCAACCCTAATAGAAGGAACCGAAAAGATTACAAAAGGATACGGGGCAGACGCAGCAATTATTACTACCGCTTCAAATAGCAGTGGCCCTATTGACACTTCGTTGGAAGTAATTAAATTTAAAGGAACTATCGTTCTTGTGGGAACTGCGGATATTCATCCAGAGAGAAACGATATGTGGCACAAAGAAGCACAAATCATTGTCTCTAAAGCTGCAGGACCTGGAACTTTCGATCCAATCTATGAAAACAAAGGAATTGATTATCCACTTCCTCACGTGCGATGGACAGAAAATCGTAATCTAGAAGAACTGATACATCTCATTTCTAAAGAAAAGGTCAATACAAAAAATTTAATTTCACACAAATTCAAGATAGAAGAAGCAGAAGACGTTTATCAAAATATTTTAAAAGATACCGATGGAGTGTACACAGGAGTTATTTTCGAATACAAAAATAAAGATACTCTCGACCAAAAATTATCGTATACCGATTTGTCAAGAAAAAAAACAGGACAAAAAACAAGTGGAAAAGAAATCTCCGTGGGAGTCATAGGTTCAGGTCTTTTCGCAAAATCATTACTCTTGCCAGCTTTGACAAAAATTAAAAACATTCATTTACATACCCTGGCAACAACAACAGGAACAAGTTCACACTTCAATTCAAAGAAATTTTTATTTAAAGAACCAGCTTCAACAAACTACAAAGAAGTTATTGAAAATAAAGATATTGACGCTGTAATGATTTTAACTCCTCATAGCACTCACTCAAAAATGACAATAGAATCTCTAAATGAAAAGAAGCATATCTACGTTGAAAAACCATTATGCATTAGCGAAGCAGAACTCAATGAGATTAAAGATACTTTGATTACTTTAGAGTCCAATGGAAAAACCCAGTCAGAGGTTCCTCTTTTAGTTGTGGGATACAATAGACGATTTTCACCGCATGTACAGAAAACTATAAATTATCTAGAAAATAGAAAAGACCCATTAATCATTAATTACAGAATTAATGCAGGCTATGTCTCTCCTGAACATTGGGTTCACGATGAAAAAGAAGGTGGAAGCCGTATTATTGGAGAACTATGTCATTTTATTGACCTAGTTGGATATCTTACTAGCAGTAAGGTTTGCAAAATTTATGCAGAAAGAATATCAGGAAATAATAAAACCTCTCTTAATAGTGACAACATTGCAGTAACTCTAAAATATGCCGATGGTTCAATAGCAAACCTGATCTATACCGCATCTGGAGACAGAGGGTTTTCGAGGGAACGTATAGAAATGTTTTTTGATGGAAATACCATTCACATTGAAGATTTCAAAACAACGGAAATCTTTTTTTCTGGAAAGAAAAAAAACTTCCGTACCTCGGGACAGCAAATGGGCTATCAGGAGGAATTACAAAATTTCTTTGACGCAATTGCTGGCAATGAAATATCCAAACTAACAAAAGAGGAGATTTTCATGTCTACTCTCGCTACATTCAAGATATTAGAGTCACTGCAAACAGGCTCATCCATTACTTTCTAGCAATTTTTCATTACCAGGCATCAGGATAATAACAAATGACAAAAAAAGACAGGGCAGAATTTATACTAAATTATTTAAATAAAAAATATCCTAAAACACCAATACCCTTAAAACATAAGAACAAATATGAATTACTTGTCGCCGTTTTGCTAAGTGCACAATGTACTGATGAGCGCGTAAACAAAGTAACTCCATTACTTTTCTCTAAAGCAAATAATCCCAAAAAAATGACCGCTTTAAAGGTTAAACAAATTCGGGATATTATAAAACCTTGTGGATTATCGCCAAAAAAATCAAAAGCTATTCTTGATCTCTCCAAAATTTTGATCAAAAAACATAACTCTGCTGTGCCAGAGAGCTTCGAGGATTTAGAATCACTTCCCGGTGTTGGACATAAAACAGCTAGTGTTGTCATGTCGCAAGGATTTGGACATCCTGCTTTTCCTGTAGACACCCATATACACAGGCTCGCTCAAAGATGGGGACTTACTAATGGAAAAAATGTTACTCAAACAGAAAAAGATTTAAAAAAGCTGTTTCCTGAAAAATCATGGAACAAGCTACATCTTCAAATTATTTTCTATGGTAGAGAACATTGCACAGCAAGAGGGTGTGATGGCAGACAATGCACTATATGCAAAACTACATACCCAAAAAGAAAAAGAGCGGTACAAACCTTAAAAGCTTGAAAATAAATCATTTCAAAAGGAGGAATTTGTAAATGTATATAGCGATGAATCGATTCCAAATTAAGAAAGGAAGAGAAAAAGATTTCGAGAAAATTTGGAAAGAAAGAGAAACCCGACTAGATGAAGTGGATGGATTCGAAGAATTTCACCTTATAAAGGGAGAAACAGAAGAAACTCATACCCTATATGTTTCGCATAGCACCTGGAAATCAAAAGAAAATTTTATTGACTGGACAAGGTCGGACGCTTTCAGATTAGCGCATCAAGGTGGTGGAGAACAAAGAGATGTATATCTAGGCCATCCAATCTTTGAAGGTTTTGAAGTAATTATATAAACACGAATTATTGAAACTTAATAATCAGAAGACCGAATAACTTCAAGTATCCTTCCTGCTGCTCTCCCGTCACCAAATGGGTTAGAAATTTCGGAAAACAATTTATAGTAAGAGCCGTCATCTAATAGTTTATTTATCTCTTCAATCATATTTTCCTTCTTTGTACCAACTAGCTTTACGGTGCCGGCATTAACTCCTTCTGGTCTTTCAGTTGTTTCCCTTGTAACCAAAACTGGCTTTCCTAATGAAGGGGCTTCCTCTTGTATTCCTCCAGAATCAGTGACCACCAAATAAGATTTTTTTAATAAATATAGAAATTTCTCGTAATCAACCGGAGGGATTAATTTAATATTTCCTACTCCTCCAATCAATTCTCTCACTGGATTTTGAACTTTTGGATTCAAATGAACTGGATAGACAATTAAGACTTCAGGACGTTGGTTTGCTATTTCATTAAGTCCCTCGCAAATATTTCGAATTCCTTTCCCAAAATTTTCTCTTCGGTGTCCAGTTACTAAAATAATTTTAGGAATAGACTCAGGAGGATTTTCAAAATTGACCCCTATCTCTTGATTAAAAAAAGAACATAATTTCTTTTCATCTTCTAAATCAGACTCTTGGGATGCAAGTATTATTTGCATTGCATCTACAACAGTATTCCCTGTAACCCAAATCTTTTCCTTATCCACTCCCTCTCGAATCAAATTTTCTTTAGATAAATCAGTGGGAGCAAAATGCAGATCAGAAAGTGTACTCAACATATGTCTGTTTTTTTCTTCTGGAAATGGCTTATATTTATCTCCCGTCCTAAGACCAGCCTCTACATGTCCAATAGGAATATTTTTATAATAAGCAGCAAGTCCTCCTGCAAAAGAAGTAGTCGTATCACCTTGCACAATTAATAAATCAGGACTTATTTCTTCTAGAACATTATCTAATTCAGAGAGGATATTAACTGTGAGTTGAGTCAAGGTTTGATTTTTTTTCATAACTTTCAATTCAAAATCAGATTCAAGTCCAAAAATACACATCGACTGATCTAACATTTCTCTATGTTGTCCTGTTGTACAAACCATAGTGACAAAATCTTTGGATTCTCTAAACAATCTGATAACAGGTGCCAACTTAATAGCTTCTGGTCTTGTACCAAAAACAAATAAAATTTTCTTTTTCATCTATTCACCTAAATATGAATTTTCGATTAAAAGGCACACAAGAATATAAAGGAAAAGATTACTTATTTGCGTGTTGCAGATGACATTCCAGGAGTGAAGGAATTACTTGCCTCTATAAAGTCCCAGTTATCTTTAAACCACGCAATTGTTCTAGCCAAACCTTCATCAAAATCAACGCTTGGCTCATATCCGATAAGATTATTGGCTTTGTCCACTGAAGCAAGCAGTCTGCTCTTTGTATCCCACTTTCTTTTGTCTATAAATTTCACTCCAGATTCGTTTTTCACAGAGGTATTAATCATATCTGCAAGATCGATAATGCGTGTTTCTTTTGCAGAGGCTAAATTAAACTCCTGTCCGCTGGCAGATTCCTGCAAACCAGATAGAAGCAATCCTCTAACTAGATCACCTACAAACGTAAAATCTCTTGTTTCTTCACCACTTCCAGTAATTGGCAACGAATCCCCTTTCATTGCCCAATAGATAAAATTAGGGATAACATTTCTATACTGCCCAGGAACTTCACCTGGACCGTAAGAATTAAAAAACCTAGGCTTTACAACATCAAGGCCATGATGATTATAAAAGAAATTACAATACAACTCTCCCAACATCTTTGTGATCTGGTATGGAGTACTCAACTGCATTGACATAAAATCCTCTGTTAAAGGCAAAGGAGCACTACTGCCATAAATTGAACAACCAGAAGAAGCATAAATGAATCTCTGAACTTGGTTGAATAATGAATATTCAAGGAGTTTCAAAGTCCCCTGCCCATTAATTTTTAAATCCTGCTCCGGATAATCCACAGAATTTTGATTTGCAAAAAAAGCAGCTAAATGAAACACATAATTAGGTTTTTCAAAGAAAACTCTTTTTAAGACTACCTCATCAGTAATACATCCTTTTACAAATAAGATATTATCTCTACTAGGAATATTCCACATATAACCAGAGGAAAGATCATCTAAAATGATAACTAATTTTGCGCCAGAACGAGATAATGCGTCACATAGATTCGTTCCTATAGCACCTGCACCACCTGTTACCAACACTATTTTATCTTTATACAATTTTTCCATATCTGACATTTCAATAATTCTCCTTAGAACAAGCTCTCAAGGTTTGAAACACAAATTTTCTTTTCAAAATTTTTGTTAACATACTCCAAACCATTTTGTCCATAAGAACTTAATAAATCCTTGCGAGTATAAATGTCTAACAAAGCTTCTAAAGACTCTTCATAATTTCCAGAAAAAACGGAAATCCCTGATTTAGAGTCTTTTATAACCTTATGACCATCACTTGCTTCGTGTAAAAAAGCAAGTACTGGAAGTGAACCCGCCATGTAACCTAAAATCTTTCCAGGCACAACCGGAGTTTTATTAGCAGGACTTAAACAAACAAGTCCTACATCAACCGATGATATCAGAGCAGGATACAAATCCGAAGAGACAAAAGGTTTAAATAGGACATTTTCTAAACCCAATGACTTCTCAAAGAGTCTATTCTTCTCCGCACCATCACCAACAAAAAGAAAACAAATATCTTTTTTGTTCTGCACATTCTTTGCTATATCAATAACAAGATCAAGATATTGAGAAGGACCAATAACGCCTGCAAAAAGAAAAACAAATTTATTCTCTAAAGAAAATTCTTTTCTGAAATCATATTTCTTATGATTCACAAAAACAGAAGTATCAATCCAATTATGTAGAATGGCAACTTTTTCTTCACATACGTTCTTTTGGTCTATCAAAAATCTGCCATTCCCTTCAGAATGAACTGCAATTGAATCCGAATATGAATACGCCTTGTTTTCCATGTTCTCAAAATACTTCACTATAATCTTATTTTTCAAAACCCCTAAATCAATTGCATTTTGAGGGAATAGATCCTGTACATTTAAGATAAACTTAACTCCGTATTTTTTCTTAAGAAAAATCCCTACTTTCGATAGCGTTAGTGGAGGACTATAAATCAATACTACGTCTGGAATAGAAATGGGATGTTTTCTTATCTCTCTTTTGAAATAAAAAGGCATGAGGATCTGGGATATCCCTCGAAAAATGTAGCTTACATTATGGTGACGAAGTGTTTTAATTCTTTGAACTTTTACTCCATTTTCAACAGTTGAAGGTTTTATAAGATCAAGACTTTGATTCTCCGCAATATTGTATTGAGGCCAAGTAGTTAGAACTGTCACAGCATGATTTCTTTCTACTAATTCCTCAGCGAGTTCTTTCATGAGTTGTGCTGCAGAACGTATTTCAGGTGGATAAGAATCTGTAATCAACATCACCTTCATTAAAAATATTCTCCAAAACAACGAAAAATAAATTTCAAACTTGCAAATTAGGCTTTAAGTCTGCAAAGTATACATGTTTTGTGTAAGCCCATAATACAATCTTTTTGAAAGTTTATCTTAGGCATGAACCAACAGGAAAATAAAAACAAAAAATACCTAGTGATAGGAAGTAATTGCTTCACTGGTTCTCATATAATAAATGAACTTCTAAACAGTAGCAACAATAGCGTCTATGGTATAAGCAGATCTCCTGAACCTCCTGCATTTATGCTACCATACAAATCAAACAAAAATATTCAAAATTTTGTTTTTTCACAAATTGACCTTGTAAAAGATATCGAAAAGGCAATTGCTTATATTGATGAAATTCAACCTACGCATATTATTAATGTAGCTGCTTTAAGTGAGGTCGAACTTAGTCATGAAGTACCACTAGGATACTTTAACATCAATTTGACTTCTGTGGTTCGGCTTTGCGATGTACTGAGAACGCGAAGTTATCTAAAACACTATATCCATATTTCTTCTGCAGAAATATACGGTTCAACACCAGAACCTGTAAGAGAAGACTCTATAATCACACCTACTACACCTTATGCAGTTTCAAAAACTGCTGCGGACATGTATCTATTAACATTAATGCAAAAATATTCTTTTCCAGTTTCAATGATACGTTCCACTAATGTTTATGGACCTTACCAACAGTTATTCAAAATTATTCCCCGTTGTTTTATTTACATTAAAACAGGACAAACTATAAATCTACATGGTGGGGGAAATGCAGTAAGACATTTCATTCATATCAAGGATGTAGTAGATGCAATACTTCTAGTTTCTGACAAGAAGAGCTTTGGTCCATTTAACTTCTCGATATCCGCAGAAGACCAAATAGACCCAAAATACCAAATTAAAAACGTAGTTAATTACATCTGTGGACTGTTGAAATGCAAAATGGAAGATGTTACCCAATACTCAGAAAAAAGAGAACATCAAGATCATTGCTATAGCCTTGATTCAACAAAAGCAAATGAGATTTTAGGATGGAAACCGCATATTCAATTTGAAGACGGAATTACAGAAACTTACGAATGGCTTACCAAGAACTGGGAAGAAATTAAGTCTGCAGAACATTCATATAAACACAAAGAATAATCTCTCGCCTAACGAACTTAAAAATTGGATATTATTTTACTCGGCAGTTCAGGATACATTGGAAAAATCCTACTAAAATCTCTGAAAAAGAAGAAAGTACAAGTGCGAGGATTTTCTTCTTCAGATCTAGATCTGACTTCAGAAAACGCCCACAAACAACTAATTTCAGTCTCGAAAGAAAATACTGTTTTAGTAATCGCAACAAGAGCACCCGGAAATCAAGGTTCAAATGAAATGTTCAAAAATGAAGTATCTATGGGAAAAAATATATCTAAACTCCTTGAATCTTCTAAGGTGAAAAAATGTATTTATTTGAGTACAGTTTCGGTTTACGATGACAACACTACTAATATGAATATTACTGAAGATTCCAAAACTTTACCCTCTTCCCTCTATGGAAAAGCTAAACTTAAGAATGAAACTACTATTACGCAAATTTGCACAAAAAAGAATATTGAATATGTTATTCTTCGTTGTTGCAAGATTTACGGCCCAAATGACAGATCTTTCTCTTACGGACCAAGTATGTTCATCAAATCAATTTTAATTAATAAGGATATTGCAATTTATGGAGATGGCGATGAATTAAGGGATTATTTGTACGAATCAGATCTTGTTTTCGCTATCAATAAATTTATCAAGCAAGGGAATTCAGGAATTTACAATATTTCTTCAGGGGACCCACTTTCATTTACACAGATCATAGAATCACTAAAAAAATATACAAGCAAGAAAATAAGAACTAAAACAATCAAAAGAACTAAACCTAAGATAGATCAGAAGATAGATTCTAAGAAACTAACAAAAGAATTTAAGGAAATCTCATTTACTCCTATAAAAAAAGGAATCCAAGAAACTTTCGAGAGTTATAAATTACTTCTAAAAGGAAATGAAATTGAGTGAAATAAACCTTATGGACAAATATCCAAAATCAAAAAGGAATATTGAAGAAAGAGCGAACTTAATCAAAGAAGAGCACAGGAAAATTGCTAGAAAGTTTGAAAAAGATTTTTTTGACGGTGACAGGTTATATGGGTATGGAGGTTATAACTATCACCCTCGTTTCTGGCAAGAAACTGTAAAAAGATTTTCTGAATTTTATAAATTAGACAAATCTGCTTCGATTTTGGATGTAGGTTGCGGAAAGGGATTCATGTTACACGATTTCCAAGAATTTTCCTCAACATATACAGTTGCTGGGATTGATGTTTCGAAATATGCGATAGAAAATGCTATGGATAGTGTAAAAAAGTATGTGCAAGTTGGAGATGCAAAAGAAATCCCTTTTGAAGACAATTCTTTTGATTTGGTAATTTCCATAAACACCATCCACAATCTAGAACTTGAAGATTGCAAACAATCTGTAAGGGAAATAGAAAGAGTTTCGAAGAAACATTCGTTTATTGTTGTGGATGCATGTAGGAACGAAGAAGAAAAGAAAAGAATGCTCGGTTGGAATCTTACTGCACTAACTTATATGCACGTTGAAGATTGGAAACAATTATTCAAATCTCAAGATTACTCAGGTGATTATTATTGGTTTATCGCAGAATAAAGAGGTGATTTCTTGTCACGTATTGATCATAAAAAAGAAAAAAAATTAAAAATATCATCAGAGAAATCTATTTTCCAAAACCAATTCCTCAAACTTTCCCAAGTTAATGCAAAGGTAAACGGAGTCGCAAAGCAGTTTTTTGTGACAAATTATGGAAGACGTTCTGCAATGATACTACATAGAAACAATTCTATTCTATTAGTCAATCAATTCAGACATTTAATTAACCGAAGTTCTTGGGAGATCCCTGGTGGAAGAGTCGAAGATTCCGAATCTCCAGAATCTGGTGCAATCAGAGAATGTTTGGAAGAAACAGGCATACTAACTCAAAATCCGAAACTACTGATCAATTACGAGCAAGGACTTGATTCTCTTCATAACCCAACATATGTATATCATTCGGATACTTTTGAATTAAGCAAAAAATTTGAACCTAATATTGCAGAAGTTGAGAAATATGATTGGATCAAAATTTCAGATAGTATTGAAATGATTGAAAAAAAGGAAATTCTTGATAGCCTAACAATTATTTCGATATTATCTTTCAATTTATTTTATCTAAAAAATGGAATTCAAAAATGATGAATTCAAAATCTGCCGTTCTTATGAATACAGGCAAACCTTTAAAGATTTTAAATTTACAGATCCCTTCTCTAAGAAGTGGACAAGTACTTGTAGAAATATCATATAGCGGATTGTGTCACACTCAACTCCATGAAATCAGAGGAAAACGAGGCGTAGATCATTTCCTTCCCCATACCTTAGGACATGAAGGTTCAGGAAAAGTTGTCAAAATAGGAAGAGGAGTAAAGAAGGTAAAACCCGGCGACCACGTCGTTCTCACTTGGATCAAAGCCACAGGAAAAGACGTCCCATCTACACAATATGAAAGTACTATAGGAAAAATAAATTCAGGTGCAATAAGTACTTTTATGGAAAAAACTGTAGTGAGCGAGAATCGACTGATTAAGATTCCAAAAAAAATGCCACTTCGAGAGGCAGCATTACTGGGATGTGCCGTACCTACTGGTGCTGGAATTGTGAGAAATACTGCAAATTTAAAAACAAAAGATAGTATTGCTGTTTTTGGTCTTGGTGGAATTGGAATGAGCATTGTTCTTGCATCTAAAATGATAGGTGCACAAACAATTATAGGTATAGACATAGAAAATAAAAAATTAACTAGAGCTATTGAAATAGGCGCTAGTGATGTCATAAATGCAAAAAAGAAGAAAGTATTAGAAGAGATCCAAAAAATAACAAACAAACTAGGAGTAGATTTTTCAGTAGAAGCAATTGGAAATTCTAAAACAATGGAGGATGCTTTTAGTTCTGTAAAAACAAACGGTGGTCTTTGTATACTCGCAGGGAATCTTCCTTTTGGACAAAAAATATCAATAGACCCTTTTGATCTTATTAAAGGGAAAAATATTGTCGGGACATGGGGAGGAGAAACTTCCCCAGAAAAAGATACGAAATTTTACATAAAAAAATTTTTCTCAGGCGAAATGGATCTTGATAAATTAATAACGCATGAATATAAATTAGAAAAAATAAACGAAGGTTTTGCCGACTTAGAAAATGGGAAGGTTGGAAGAGCTCTCATTAAAATGGAGAAATAAGACAAAAGTGTATCCTGAATTTATGACTATATTATTTTCGTTTTTTTTCCCTTTTTTATTTTTAGCACTTCTCATTTTAACCTGCAATTTTCTGCGCTTTTTGTCCCAAAGAAAATTTCTGCCCTTCTCTCTTACTATTGAAACTATTTTCCTATTCACATTCTTTACTCTTTTTTCTATCTTCATATATAAATCATCCCCGTTCTTATTAAGCAAAATTAATTCATCACTTGTTTTTCCATATCATTTACAAATTACTACCGTATTATTATTTTTTGCTATGTTCCTCACATATTTGGAAACAAAATCTCTTCTTTCAAGAGGATTATCTCTAAGAATTTTAAAAGACCTTGATGAATCGAATAAGCCTATAAAATTAGAATCTCTAAAAGCAGGATATGGAGAAGGACTAGGCTTCAAGGGTTTACTTAACAAAAGATTAAACACCATAAAGAAATTAAAATTGATTTATTATTCTGAACCTAAAGTTGGACCACTCACTTTCCTTGGAAAAATAATGAATTTTTTAGGAGTACTCTTTCGAGAGATCCTGAAATTAGAAAGAGCAGAATAAATGTACGAGATTTTCTTCTCATCAATTTCGGGAATTTTTTTCTTCTTAACCATTCATATTTTTTTATGGAGAATTTTCCCCTCAAATAGCCCGCGGATGTTATTACTTTTTTTCTTGGCATTTACTGGGGCTATATGTTCCATTATCGTACATTTACTCTTTTTCAACACAGATATAATTTCTGTGATATCCACAATTTGGCTCGATATATTTTTCATAATCTGCTACTTATTTTTGTATGCAGGATTATCTCGATCTGTCTCGCTTACTCTTCTTGAAAAGATTTCGATTGTAAAATCCGTAGATTTTGACTCTCTTGTGAAAGATTATGAATCATCCATCCGTTTTTTAGATAGGATGGAATTGATGAAAAAGAACGAATATATAACTATTTCTAATAACATGGTTACGATCAGACCAAAGGGCAGAAAACTCATCAAAATAACTAAGCTTTTTGGTCGACTGATTGGTGTTTCTTTAGAAGGATAAACAAATGGAAGAAACAATAAATGTAGATATAAGCTTTTTCATCCCCTGTCTAAACGAGGAAGATAACATAGGAAAAACAATTCAATCTGTTATCGACGTCATGAAAAATATGAATATGAAATATGAAATTTTGGTTGTCGATGACAACTCATCAGATAACACTATTGATAAGGTGAATGAGGAGATAAATAAGAATAAGGAAGTGAAAATAAATCTTATCGAGAATACAGCGACTCGTGGATTAGGTCGCAATTATTTTCTTGCATCTCATAAAGCAATTGGGAAACATTATATGCTCATAAATGGAGATGCTGCAGAAACAAATGAAACCATAAGAGATATAGTATCCGAAACAGGCAACGCAGATATGATTATTCCTTACTTCGGAAAAAATGACACAAGAGTATTGTTCAGAAGACTTCTTAGCATCACATTTACATTTTTGGTGAATTTACTTTCTGGAAACAAAATAAAGTACTACAATGGTCCAGTATTACATAGAACAGAAAATGTCAGGACTTTTCGTTCTGAGACAATTGGATTCGCATATCAAGCTGAATTGATATGTTACCTTCTAAATGAAAATACTACCTACCTTGAAACTCAGGTAGAAAATTCTGATAGAGAAAAAGGAGTTTCTAAAGCTTTTACCATTAAAAATATTTTATCTGTTGCAAATGCATTATTCCATATTTTACTAAGACGAATCGTGTATCTAATATATAGAGTCTAATTCAATTAGAACAAGTTGAGATAAAATCAAGTGTCAAACATCTTTATTACAGGAGTTTCCTCCGGAGTAGGACGTCAACTAACCAAACAATATGTCGCGGATGGTCATAAAGTTTGGGGAGTTGCCAGACGAAAACTTGAACTTCAAAAACTTTCAGAAGAACTCGAAGAAGATAGTTTTCATTACTCAGTTTGCGATGTATCAAATGAAATTGAAATTGAAAAAACAAAATCTGAGATGGATAGTAATAACTTCAACCCCGACATTGTCATTTTAAACGCTGGAATAAATCCTGAATCTAACAATAATTCATTTTCTTTAATAGAGATTGAAGAAGTAATGCAAACAAATTATCTAGGAGCATTACGATGGATACAAATTTTCATCCCTTTTTTCTTAGAAAAAAAACAAGGTCAATTCGTAGCTATTTCTTCATTAAATGCATACCGAGGGGATTCAAGATGGATTGGTTATTCTGCAAGCAAGTCTGCTTTATCCAGATCATTTGAATCGTTAAGAGGCAGATATGCTGATAAAGGATTATTTTTCACAACAATTCACCTAGGTGCAATAGACACAGGGATGGGTGCAAACTCCAGCAGTCCTTTTAAAATTTCTTCATCAAAAGCAGCAAAAAAAATTATAAAAACAATCTCAAGTAAAAAACCGTGTAAATCGATTCCAATTATTCCTAGAATCTTGATAGGATTTTTTAGGATTTTCACAGACCGATTATTTTCGAAAATGATGAATACATATCGAGATCACAAATAAAACTTTTTATTTAGAAGGGAAATCTAGAAAAAATGATTATAGATTGCCACGCTCATCTAGACGAAAGAGCTCTAAGCATAGAAGATCAAATTAAAAAAATGGACGAAGAAGGTATTGAAAAAACTGCATTAATTGCCCGCATAACAGAGACTCTTGAGCCTGATAAATCCGAGTTTCTACTAGGCGTACAAAGACAAATGATGAATTCTAATATCCTTCGAAAAATAGCATCTCTTGTAAGTCTTACTTTTTATGATTCGAAAGGAGTATTACGTCCAATTTGGTCATACTTCACAGATGACAAAAAAGGATATACCAAAACAATTATTCCTGATAATCAAAGTGTTGCTTCAGTTCTAGAAAAATTTCCAGAAAGATTTCTAGGATGGATTTTCATTAATCCGAAAGTACACTCTTCCCCTGAAGATGAAATTGAGAAATGGAGAAATACCAAAGGCATGATTGGAATTAAGGTGCATCCTTACTGGCACCAATTTCCACTTAGAGATTTAGAAAGTACCGCCAGAAGATCTGAAGAATTAAATTTACCTTTACTAATTCATATGGGATTTGGCGATCAAGGAGACTTTAAATGGCTTGTAGAAACTTTTCCTCATTTGAAAATCATTTTCGCACATGCAGGATTACCTTACTATAAAAGCATATGGCCCCTCATTCAAAGACATAAATATGCGTATGTTGACCTTTCGAGTGCTCATTTATCTGAAAATTTCACAAAGAAAGTAGTATCCATACTCGGCGCAGACAAATGTCTTTTTGGTACGGACAGTCCTTATGGAATAACAGGAGAAGACGGGAAATACGACTACGGACATATAAAAGGATGGGTTGATCGACTGAACATCTCTGAAGAAGACAGGGAAAAGATTTTAGGCAAGAATTTTGAAGAAATTATAGAAAATTCATTTTCATAGGAAAAACTTTTTAATTTTCAGAAAAAATACTTTCTAACTTTTTTTCAATAATTTTAAATTCATTTTCTCTAGACAAGTCACTTTTTGAGATATACTTCAATCTTTTCCCTGGAGGACTGCCCAGATAAACTTTTGGTTTTATTATTTCAAAAATTGGGTTCTTACTGATTTCATCTCCTGCTTTTTTTATCCAGTATTTTCCACTTAAACGTAATTCCAGATCAGGAAAAAATTTCAAAATTTGCGCAGCAATAAATTCACGATTTCTTTTCGCAAAAGAAGAAATAATTGATTTCATATCAAAAAAATTACTTCTATAACCTAAATATCCTGAAGAAGTAATTTTGAGATCTTTTTTTACTTTTCTAGCATAAAACTCATATAGTTCTCTCCACGTAGGCTCTGGATTTGAAACTAATGAATATCGTCCCGGTTTTTCTTTTCCTAAAACAATCGAATAAATAGCCTCAGAAATTGTAGAACAAAAAACTGTCGGAGAATGCACATTCCCGCTAAAAGGAAGAGACAAATGACCATTTTCTATCTCTTTCTCCATTTTACGACCAACTGATTGAATCTCGCCATGTACTTGACCAAGTCGAAGGATATAAACCTTTTTTCTATTGACTATACCCAAGAACCTTGTGACTCTTTCTCCGTATCTCTTCAATGCTCCGTAGGGAGTATGTGAAAACACGTGTCTCCTGACCCACGGACTCGAACTATGAACACCAAAAGCAACAATAGAACTCATATAAACAAACGAAGAATCTGGCGGGGCAAATCGAAGAACATTTGAAATGATTCTTCGTGTCATTCTCCTCACCTTTTGTGCAGCCCCTTTCGGGTAAGAAAAATCTATCACAATATCTATATCAATAAGCATTTCCTTTGCTTGTTTTGGATCTTCCATATCGGCAACTTTACAATTCAGACCTAATTTTCTTAAAAAAGCAGTACTAGAATTTGATCTGCAGATAGGAATAACTTCCAAATCATCTATTTCTTTTAGATGAATACAAACCTCTGTCCCTACCTGACCATTTGCTCCAATTATAGCTACCTTCTTCATTTTCAAACTTTGCCTTCTAAAATTTTCTCAATTGTTTGCGTAGTCAAAAGACTATTCTCTGCAGAAGTTCTGTTCGAAGTCTGATTCGAAATCCCCTCCAAAAAATGATCCCAATGAGAAGAAAATGTCTGCAGGGGTGTTAAGGGATATTGTTGAGTTTCCTCATTCATACTCATAATTTTTTTTTTATTTTTCGAAAGTATTTCAACTGGAGACAGCAAATCAAAAGGCAATATCAAATCCGCATTTTCAAAATTAAAAATACATCCTTCCATAGTCTCCTTAACCCAACTAACGTGACAATCAAAAGGCACTATTTTTTCATTCTCTAAGTTTAAATTCATTGAAGAATAAACATCTAGAGCAAAACCATTATCTTCAAAAATATTAGATTTCAATATCTCAACAGAATGTGCTTTAGTCACATTGAAAATCATATCCAATCCATGTATTCCCAAATCCCAAAGAACACCTCCTACATCTTTTCTTTTTCTTCCACCAAAACCAGAAAAAGGAGTCCCTTGGCCTAATTCGACACGAAATAAATTCCCAAATACCTGTTCTTCGATTATTTTCTTCACCAAAAGTGCTCTTCCCCACGATCTGTACTGCAAACCATTCCCAAGTCTAAATGGAGCGAAATTCTTGCAAATAGATTCATGCTGACTAGCACTAAAGGCAAATGGTTTCTCAATATAAAAGGCAATATCACTTTTTACGAAAAATTCAAGATACGTTTGTCTCTGTGTTGGAGGAATCGCCATTAAAATGACATCAACTTCGGGAAAATCGCTTAATGCAGTGTTCGCAGAAAGCAAACGCAGACTATATATTTTTGCTATATACTTTGCGTTTTCTTCATTTATATCGAAAGACCATACAATCTCAGTGTCTTTTCTCGCACTAAGAATCGGCAGGTGAACCTTTGTAGAAATATCTCCTAATCCTATTACTCCTACTTTAGTTTTTTCAATTTGATCAACATTTTGTCCAAAGTTCATCATAGAAGTCTCACGAGTGAATAATAAAACTAAAAAATCCTTTCAATTTATCTTTTACTAAATAGAAACATCAGACATCCATTTTTCAAATGAAAAACTACTCTTATTTTTCATTTCCTGCAAAGCATCTAGATATCCGCTAACTTCTTCTAGT
>MDTE01147374.1_pt1 | contig 23054 bp, 17 predicted proteins | sample 811231 | NCBI WGS metagenome assembly MDTE01 (sample SAMN05326651, study PRJNA326480) | marine metagenome | isolation source: seawater | place: Indian Ocean: Red Sea | collected 2010 | reverse complement strand
TTAAATATGCTTAATATATCTTGGATACATCAATGAAATATAGAACTGAATTTGATTCTATTGGTAAGATCAAAGTTCCTGGTGATAAGTATTGGGGTGCTTCAACTCAGAGATCAAATAAATACTTTGATATTGGAGATTTTCTTGTAAGGCCAATACTAATCAAATCCATAGCCATTGTAAAAAAAGCAGCAGCAATTGTTAATTCTAAAAATGGTGATTTAGATAAGAAGATAAGTAGATACGTGATCAAGGCAGCAGAAGAAGTAATAAAAGGGAAACTTGACGATAATTTTCCATTAAAAGTATGGCAGACAGGTTCTGGCACGCAAACGAATATGAATGTAAATGAAGTTATAGCTAACAGAGCTATTAAGATGATGGGAGGAAAAATGGGAACAAAAAAACCAGTTCATCCTAATGATCATGTAAATAAATCACAGTCAACAAATGATGTATTTCCTACAGCAATGCACATAGCTATAGCCACAAAAACAAAAAATAAATTATTACCTTCCCTGATATTATTGGAAAAAGAAATAGGAAAGAAAACTAAACAATTTTCTAAAATAGTTAAACTTGGTAGAACACATTTACAAGATGCAACCCCATTGACATTAGGCCAGGAATTCTCTGGTTATCATTCTCAATTAAAAAAATGTATAAGAAGAATAGAAAATGCATTAGATGAGATTTATTATTTAGCTCAAGGAGGGACTGCAGTAGGTACGGGGCTGAATACAAAGAAAGGTTTTGACAAAAAAATTATTAAGGAAATTAAAAGAATTACAAAACTCCCTTTTAAACCTTCTGATAACAAATTTGCAGCCTTGGCGTCTCATGATCCAATAGTAAACTTCTCAGGAACAATGAACACAACTGCTGTTTGTCTAATGAAAATTGCAAATGATATTAGATTTTTAGGATCTGGTCCAAGAGCTGGATACGGTGAACTTATAATCCCAGAAAATGAACCTGGTTCTTCGATTATGCCTGGAAAGGTAAATCCAACTCAATGTGAGGCTGTTACCATGGTTTGCGTAAAAGTAATTGGAAATCATAATGGAATTACAATGGCAGGTTCACATGGTCATTTTGAATTAAATGTTTTTAAACCTCTCATTGCTCACAATGTATTGCAATCAATAAATATAATGGCGGACTCTTCAAAAGCATTTGCAAAATATTGTATTAGAGATTTAAAGGCTGATAAAAAAAGAATAAAATCTCTTTTGGATAACTCTTTAATGCTCGTCACGGCTCTTGCTCCTAAAATAGGATATGACAAAGCTGCAAAAATTGCAAAGTTAGCACACAAAAATGGAACGAGCTTAAAATATGAGGCAGTAAATTCTGGTCTAATAAGTGAAAAAGAATTTACAAAAATTGTTAACCCCGCAAAAATGATTAAGCCTAGTAAATAAGCATTTTTTTAGTAAATCTCTTTTATAAATTTTTTAATTTTAAAAAAATCGAAAATTCCAAGAATCCCAGCATTAATTACTGTTTGATTGAAAGAATTTTCAATTATAGACGTTTCATTTCTGCCAACTCTTTCATTATTATTTTTTATTATCTTTTTAAATTTTATTTTATTCCTATTTAAATCAATGAAGCCATCTATAAAAAGTAAAATTTCATTTTTGTCATGATTATAAATACCAAGCCTTCTCAAAAATTTTTTAGCATTTTTCGTTAAAAAATTTATTGAAAATTCCACATTTGGCCCTCTATTAGTATTTAGAATTGAAATATTTGATTTAATAATACCATTTTCAGGAATATTGGCTGATGCATTAGATATTTTTATATCTCCATTTTCTAATTTTAAGTTCATTGCAATATTCTTAGTTTTGCCAAAAAAAGTGTCGAGGTTTTTTATTGATATGTTCATTCTGCCATTAATTTTTTTACTAACTCCGCCTTGTTGAATAATCGGATAATATAGCAAAAGTCTTCTTAAATTTATTTGATTTACTCCAAGATTAAGATCAAAATAAAACTCATCTTTAAAAGAAATTTTTCCATCTATTTTAGAGTTTAAAAATTTATTTCTTACATAAGACTTTGAGATTAAAAAATCATCTTTTCCTTTAAAATTTAATAATAAAATTGTTTCAAAAATATTTAATTTTAATTCACCAGATAAATTATCGAGACTGCTAGTTTTATCAAATTTTACATTTAGTGACTGGTTTAAGCTTGGTACAGTTATTTTAAGTTTTTTTTCTAAATTAAAATTATTTGAAAATTTTAAATTTATTTTATTTTCAGAAAAATTAATATTACTGATAATTACGTATTTATTATCAGAAATTTTTTCTTTTAAATTCACATCAGTAAATAATACTTTATTTTTTTGCTCATCTAAAAAAAAGATATCTGAGTTTATGATATTAAAAGATTTCTTTTTTTTTTGAGTAAAATAATTAAAGTAATTTTTTAATTCATTAGGGTGAATCCTTATTTTTTGGTTTGTGATTAATATTTTTCTTAAATTTAAGCTTTCTAAATTTTTTAAACTAAAGGGAGAAACTAAGATATTCATCCTCTTTATCTCAGTATTTGCTTTGGTAGATTTTCCAAAATTAATTACTACATCGTTAATTACTACTCTTGGGGAAGGAAATATTTGGTATGTTATATCACCATCTATTTTTATATTTAATTTAAAGACATTATTAATTTTATTCTGAAAGTTTTTTTTTCCTAAATTATAATCAAAATAATTCGGTCTTATAAAATATGTAAAAATTGTTAAAAATAGAATTAATATGGCGCCAATCAATATACTTTGTTTGTTCAAATTATCTTTAAGGCTGTTTAATTTTATTTTATTCAACCAAAATTTGATAACTTTATGCGCTGAAGTTTTCATTGCGTTGTTTTATAAGCAGTATAATGTAAAAAATAAAGTGCTTTATAATGAAAGAAAAAGAAAATTTTCTTAATAAATTAAATCAACAACAAAAAGCTGCTGTACTTAATACAGAGGGCCCAACACTTGTTGTCGCTGGAGCAGGATCAGGCAAAACTAAAGTTCTGACATCAAGATTGGCATATTTGGTTGATCAAAAAAAAGCTTGGCCTAATCAAATACTTTGTGTGACTTTTACAAATAAAGCTGCAAAAGAAATGAGAGACAGGGTAACAAAAATCCTATCTAATAAAGTAAATGCTTTAGGATGGTTAGGGACTTTTCATGCGATTAGCGTTAAATTTTTAAGACGTCATGCAGAAGCAATAGGTTTGAAAAGTAATTTTACAATTTTAGATACTGATGATCAAAAAAAATTAATTAGAAATATATCAAAAGCTGAAAATATTGATGCAAAAAAAATTTCGCCACAATTTATACTTGCCTTAATAGATCGATGGAAAAATAAAGGACTTTTACCTGAAGAAGTTAAGTTGTCTAAAAAATATATATTTGAGAATCAGATATTAAAAGTTTATAAAATTTATCAAAATAAAATCAGAGATTTAAATTCTTGCGATTTTGGAGATTTAATTCTTTATTGTGTCAAATTATTTGAGAAAAATCCTGATATTAGAAAAATTTACTCTAATAATTTTAAATATATTCTTGTAGACGAATATCAGGATACGAATTTTATTCAGAATAAATGGTTAGAGTTAATTGTAAATGATTCACAAAATATATGTTGTGTGGGTGATGATGATCAATCAATTTATAGTTGGAGGGGAGCCGAAATTAAAAATTTTTTAGGTTTTGATAAAGTCTATCCTAAATGTAAAATTTTTAGATTAGAACAAAATTATAGATCTACAAAAAATATTTTGGATACCGCATCTTTTTTGATTTCACATAATAAAGATCGTCTAGGTAAAAAGCTTTGGTCAGAAGGTGATAAAGGAGAATTAGTTAACTTAAATTGCTATAAAAACGGAAAAGAAGAAGCGCAAGGTGTTGGGGATGTAATAGAAGAAAAAATAAAAAAAAAATTATCTTTAAATGACGTAGCCATACTTGTAAGAGCCATTTATCAAACTCGTGAGTTTGAAGAAAGATTTTTAAATATTGGAGTAAATTATAGAATTATAGGTGGAATTAAATTCTACGAAAGAGCAGAAGTAAAAGACGCTATTTGTTATTTAAGAATTATAAGTCAAAAATTTGATGATTTAGCTTTTGAAAGAGTCATAAACACGCCTCGCAGAGGTATAGGCGAGTCAACTATAAAACAATTACATGACTTTTGTTCTATTAATAAAGTTTGTCTTGAGGATGCATCACGTAAGTTACTTGAACTTAATAAATTTAAACCAAAAGTGAGAGTAGTTTTCAATAATTTTTTAAATTTAATTGATAAATGGAGAGGTGATCTAAAAAAAAAGAAACATTATGATTTATTAAAAATTGTCCTAGATGACTCTGGATATTCTGAAATGCTTAAAAATAAAAAAGATTTAGAAAATGAAAATAAAATAGAAAACTTAAAAGAACTTTTAAGAGCTATGCATGACTATGATAATTTACAAGGATTTCTTGAACACGTCGCTTTAGCAACTTCAATTGATCGAGAATGGGAAGACGAAAAAGTTAATATAATGACAATTCATGCTGCAAAGGGTTTGGAATTTAGCACTGTATTTTTACCTGGATGGGAAGAAGGATTATTTCCTCACCAAAAATCTCTTGAAGAAAAAGGAGATCTAGCTTTAGAAGAAGAGAGAAGATTGGCTTATGTTGGAATTACTAGGGCAAAAAAAAAGGTTTATATTTCTTTTGCAATGCAAAGATCGTGGCATGGTGAGTGGATGGATAGTTTACCTTCTAGATTTATAAATGAACTTCCTGAGAATGGAATAGAAAAAAATGAAGAACCAATAAAGGAAATTGCTGATGATTTTGATTTTAATCAAGATAGTCTTACACAAGGGAATGAAGAATACAGAAGTCCTGGATGGGCAAGACTTAAAAAAAAACTACTTAAATAATGACAAAATTAAGAAAACTTTTTGATAAGTATAATATTGATGGATACATAATTCCTAAAAATGATGAATATTTTAATGAATATGTTGTTCCCTCCAAAGATAGATTAAAATTTATATCAAATTTTTCAGGCTCTGCTGGATTTGCTATTATTTTAAAAAATAAAAATTTTCTTTTTGTTGACGGAAGGTACACTATTCAAGCTCACAGACAATCTGGTAAAAAATTTAAAGTCATTACAATACCTAAAAAATTACCTAAAGATGTTATAAAATTTAGTAAAAAAACTATAATTGGTTTTGACCCAAAATTGCACACTCAAAAACAATTAAATCTGCTGTTTAGGTTTAAAAATACTGAACTTAAATCCATCAGCCAAAATTTAGTAGACCTACTTTGGGATCATAAACCAAATGATTTAATAAAACCTTTCTTTTCGATATCACATAAAAATTCTGGAGAAACTAGTTTGAAAAAAATTCGCAAAATTAAAAGTATACTTTTTAAGAATAAAGTAGATTTATTGTTAGTAACAGCTCCTGAAAATGTTGCCTGGATGCTAAATATAAGAGGTTTTGATAACTCATTTTCCCCAATTCCAAACTCAAGACTATTAGTTAGTCAAAAAGGAGAGATAATTCTTTTTGCTGACCCAAAAAAGTTACAAAAGTTAAAGAATATTAAGGCGAGTATAATTGATGAAAAAAAAATTAAAAATGTATTAAATAGTTTTTCTAGAAAAAAAATTTGGATAGATACTTTATCATGCTCTTATTTTTATAAAAATTTGCTAGAAAACAAAAACAAAATAATAGAGAAAATTGATCCAATTCATTTTTTTAAATCAATTAAAAATAATATTGAAATACAAAACATGAAAAAGAGCCATTTAACAGATGGTGTGGCTTTAACTAAATTTCTATTTTGGTTAAAGAAAAATTATAAGTTGAGAAAAATTACTGAAATGTCAGCGCAAAATAAATTAGAAAGTTTCAGGAAAAAACATCCTACATACAGGTTCCCTAGTTTTGATACAATCTCTGGTTCAGGACCAAACAGTGCGATTATACATTATAGGGCTACTAAAAAAACAAACAGGGTTTTGAGAAAAGGTCAGATATATTTAGTTGACTCGGGAGGACAATATTCTTTTGGAACTACTGATGTAACCAGAACTATTTCTTTAGACAACAAGTCTAATTTTGTTAAAGATATTTATACTCGAGTTTTAAAAGGACACATTGCAGTTTCAAATTTTAAAATTAGAAAAAACTCAACTGGTTCACAAGTTGATCATAATGCGAGAAAATTTTTAAAAAAAATAAAACTAGATTACCCACATGGAACTGGTCATGGAGTTGGATATTTTTCAAACGTTCATGAAGGCCCCCAATCACTATCAAAAAATAATAAAGTAAATTTGAAAAAAGGTATGATTTTATCTAATGAACCTGGATACTATAAAGAGGGAGCTTTTGGAATAAGGATAGAAAATCTTGTATATATCAAAAAAAATAAATTTGAAGAATTAACTGTAGCTCCAATTGAAAAAGATTTAATAGATAAAAATATCTTAGATAGAAAAGAAATAAAGTGGATCAATAATTATCATTCTAAAGTGAAAAAAAATTTGTACAGATTTATGAACTTAGAAGAAAAAGCTTATTTAGAAAAAGCTTGCTCACCTATTTAAAAAGTCATACCATTTATCTTCCGTCATTAAATCTATCTTTAATTCTTTTGCTTTTTCAATCTTTTTTTTAGTTGGCTTTGAGTTTCCAATTATAAGAAAATCCAATTTTTTAGTTACAGAGCCAAGAATTTTAGCGCCATTCTCTTCTGCCAATGCTTTTGCTTCGGACCTACTCATTTTATCGAAACCACCTGTGAACATTATATTCTTGTTACTAAGTTTACCTTTTTTATTTATTTTTTTAAAATCTTCGACGTTAAGAACTAACATTAATTTCTCAATAATACTCGAATTTTTTTGATTTGAAAAAAAATCTTCTATAGATTTTACCTGGGTATTCCCTATTCCATCAAGATCATAAAGATTATTTAATATGTTCTGTCTTTTATTAGAATTAAATAATTCTGAAAATTTCCTACTACTCTTAAAAAATGCTGCTAAAATTTTCGCATTCTCTTGGCCGATGTGTCTTATACCTATTGAATAAATGAATCTCTCTAAAACTATTTTTTTTGATCGACTAATAGCTTTTTTCAAATTATTTATAGAAAGTTGTCCCCAACCATCTAATTTTTCAATTTTATTATAATTTAAAGAGAAAATATCAGCTGGGGTCCTTATTAATTTAATCTCCCAAAATTTATCTATAACTTTTTTTCCTAATCCTTCTATATCAAATGCATCTTTTGAGACTAAATGTTTTAGTTTTTCTTTTGCAGTAAAGTTGCAATCATAACCTCTCTTACATCTTCTAACCGCATCAGTTTTTTTTGTGCTTAGACTAATTTCTTTTTTTGTAGGAAAACCACAAAGACATTTATTGGGAAAAATAAATTTTTTGCTATTTTTAGCTCTTTTAGATTTATCAACTGAAAGAACTTGGGGTATCACGTCTCCTGCTCTCTGGACAGTAATAATGTCACCTATTCTTATATCTTTTCTATTAATTTCGTCCTCGTTGTGTAAAGTTGCGTTAGATACAACGACACCGCCAACGGTAACAGGATCAATTTTTGCTACTGGGGTGATCGCACCAGTTCTGCCAACTTGTATCACTATATCTTTGACTCTTGAAGTAGCCTTAACCGAAGAAAATTTATATGCTATAGCCCACCTTGGAGAATTTGACGTAGATCCAAGTCTGTTTTGGAACTTTAAATTATTTACCTTGTAAACTACTCCGTCAACATCATAATCCATACTCGAACGAAGATTTTCTAATTCAGAATGATTTTTTTCTAACTCATCAATTGATTTAATAGTTTTGCAATACTCATTAACTGGAAAATTCCATTTTTTTAATTGCCTAAGAATATCTGTTTGATTTTCAAAAATTTGCTGACTAATTTCTCCAACACCATAGGCAAAAAATTTTAAAGGTATTTTTGCAGTTTCCTTTGAATCTTTTTGTCTTAAGGAGCCACCCGCAGCATTTCGAGGATTAGCAAATTTTTCTTTTAATTTTTCAAAGTTTTTTTTTCCTATATAAACTTCTCCTCTAATTTCAATAATTTTTGGTGAGTTTGTTATTTCTTTTGGTATGTCGTCTATTGTCGATAAATTTTCAGTTATGTTTTCTCCGTAAAAACCATCTCCTCTGGATAATCCGTATATAAGTTTTCCGTTCTCATATCTTAGTGATGCAGAAATCCCGTCAATTTTTGGTTCGGAAGATAAATCTATTTCTTCTGAACTATTTAAAAAATTATTTATTTTTTTTTTAAAATCTAAAATATCATCTTTATTGAACGCATTTCCAAGTGAAAGCATAGGTTTTGAATGTTTTACTTTTTTAAATTTATTTGAGGGCTTTGAGCCAATTATAGAATCAATGTTTTTAATTTTTTTTAAAAACGGATATTGTTTTATAAGATTTAATAACTCTTTTTTAAATTTGTCAAACTCACTGTCTGAAATAATAGGACTGTCTTTCTCGAAATATGCCTTATTGAACTTAATTAATTTTTCTACTTTTTCTTTATAAATTTTTTTGATTTTTTCTTGATTAATCATTTAATTTTATTATTTTTTGAAGTGTCCTTGTAATTAAATTATTTTTTTTATCTTTTGTTATTTTTTTGGCCTCATAATCTCTATTTAAAATTTTGTAAGATTTTTCATACCATTCACTTGAATTATAATTATAACCAAGCATTGCTGCGGCAGCTTTTGCTTCGTTTTCTAAACCAACTCTATAATATATCTCTACTAATCTATATAAAGCTTCCTCTACAAAAATTGTTCTATCGTATTCTTCAACTATTATTTTTAATCTATTTATAGCCGGTATCCATTTTTCATTCTTAATATAATACCTAGCTATAGATATTTCTTTTGCAGCCATTTGATTAATAATAAGATCAAGTTTAAATTTTAGGTCTAATGCATAGTCAGTGTTTGGGTATTTTTTAAGAAAATTCTCAATAGTTTTTTTTGAAAGAATAAGTGGTTCAATATCTTTTTGCTCATCGAGTATCTGTTCGTAATACATAATAGCAATCAAATATTCAGCATAATCTATATTTGAGTCTGCGGGGTAAACTTTTTTAAATCTTTTTAAATTTAAAATAGCTTCATCATAAAAATTTAGTGAGTACATACAATAACTTGACATTAGAGATGATTTTGCTGCCCAATTAGTTTGAGGTAATAAACTTTCGGACTCATCAAATTTTTTCATAGCAATATAATACTGTCCTTCTTTTAATGATTTTAATGCCTCTTGATATACTATGATCGCATTCTCTTCGGTAGAAGGTAAAGTAAGAGTTTGGTCAGTTCGATTTTTTTTGCTACATGAAATAACGAAAAAAAATGAAAAAAGTATTATAAAAAATATACGCATAAAACTATTAATAACAAAAAAAGTAGTTCGCGTAAAATTATGCTAGATATTAGGCGTTTACAGCAATTCTTTTTTGATCTGAAGTGGCTTTTTGTAGATTTGTGACTGAATCGAAATTTTCGATTATAGTAAAATTATTCTTATCAGATAAAAGTTTTCTTAAAAAATCATTTGTTAAGGAATGGCCTCCGTGAGCACATTTAACGGAACCAATAACTCTCATACCAGAAAGCATAAAATCACCGGCCAAATCTAGTATCTTGTGATTTACGAATTCTTTTTTTGATCTAAGTCCACCATCGTTTAAAACTTCATTACCTTTTACTACAATTGCATTTTCTAAACTACCACCTTTTCCAAGTCCCAAAGATTTAATTTTTTCTATATCCTCATGTAAGCAAAATGTTCTCGCAGAGACAATTCCCTCTAAATTCTTATCCTTAAAATTTACACTGCTAGTTTGAGTTTTAATTAAAGGATTGTCATAACTTAAGGTAAAAATTACTTTAAAGTTATCATTGCTTGGTTCTATACTTATTGATTTATCACTTAATTTAAGCTCAACTTTTTTATTAATTTTAATAAACTTTCTTTTTGCTCCTAAAGTTTTAGATCCAGTAATATTTATTTTTTCAACAAAATCTTTTGCTGAACCATCCATTATAGGTACCTCGGGACCGTCTATATTGACAATTAAATTGTCAATTCCACAAATATAAAAAGCAGCCATTAGATGTTCAATGGTAGAAACTGTAACTCCAAATTCATTTTCAATTTTTGTGCAAAGTTTTGCAGATGAGACATTTTTAAAATTAGCTACTATCTCATTATTCTCGCTTAAATCAGTTCTCTTAAAAATTATACCTGTATTTACATTAGCTGGCTCTAGGATCATTTTAGCTTTCTCTCCAGAGTGCAGTCCTATACCAGTAAATTCTATAGATTGTTTTAGCGTTTTTTGGTTATTTCCCCACATGGAAGAAGTTATACAAAAACTAAAAAATTAGTTGAAAACAACTAATATTACAGAAAACTACAGACAAGATGTTTAATAAAAAAAACGTTCAAAAAAACTTGAAATTATTGACTTTTTTCTATGACTCAACGGAATTGCCTCTTTATCCCACCCCTTTAAAATAAGATCTGCTGCACCAGATAAAGCTGAGAAATCATCCAATGGAAGTAGCTCAATTTGAGTTTTGTTTTTATCTATTTTAATAGATTCGTTAAATAATTTACCCAAACTGTCTAGGATATCCTTATCTTCAAAAAATAAGTGAACACGAATAATTTTATCCTTCAAATAATCTAAATTTTTATTTTTATTATAAATATAATCTAACATTTCATCGACTCTAGCTTGAACTATACTTTTAACATGGTTAACGCTTAATTTCTTGAATTCAGTTTCAGTAAAGAGAGATTTTTCAATATACTTATTTTGATTTGATATATTTTCTGTTAAATCTAATTTTTTTACAATAAGTCTCGTTTCTTCATCACCCAAAGAGCAAAGTTGTATCAGATCTCTGTAAATAGAATTTGTTCCAAAAGGAAAAATTTTCAAAAAAACCATTGACGAGTCTTCATAAAGTGAAATGCTACTAACTTCTTTATCAAAATTTATTAAAATAAAATTTTTGGCGCCTTTATTTTTATTTAATAAGTCAATGCCACATGCAATTGGTTTACTTATAACTCTGTCAATCTTTAAATCGCTATTATTAAAAAGCGCACTAATATTTTTTAAATTATTAGTTGGCATAGATATGAATGTCATGTGTAAACTCAGTTGATCACCAAAAAGATTAAGTGGAATTTTATTTTTCTTGGCTTTATCCAAAATAAAATTCGAATTTAAAATATGCAATATTGAATTCTTTTCTTGATTTTTCAAAATAGAAGTTTTGGCCTCATTTAAAATATAATCTAAATCTCTTTTTTCTACCTTGGAGCCGTTGAGCTTTTTGAAACCCGAAAGGTTTGTGCAAGAAATTTCAGGTTCGTTAATTACAATTGAAATATTTCTAAAAATTTGTTCAGATTCTTTTTCTAGATTTTTTATATCATCATTTATTTTTTTTACTGTAAAATTAAAATCTAAAATTTTTCCTTTTTTAATTCCCGAATTTTCTGAAATTTTTTTCTTAAGGATCTTATATTTAGCCTTCTCATAATTTTGATAAATAATATAACGAATTTTATCATCAACTATTTCTGCTATCAAACCTTCTTGGGACATTTCTTTCTATCTTAATATAAGTTGTTCTTTTATTCTAAAATCAAAAACTTTAAAATTTTTATAATTATCTTTTTTATAAATAACTAAAAATTTTTTTAAAGATTTTTCATAATTTTTTTTGGGTAATTTCAAAATTTTATCATTTTTTAAAATAATATCCCATCTATTTATTTGAAAAAAATTAAATTGTTTTATTAAGTCTATTTGAAAATCGACTTTTTTCAAAGATCTATACATATTTAAAAAATCTATATCAGCACCTTTTCCAAAAACTAAAGGTAAACTATCAAATTTTTTATCACTATAATTTCTCAATTTTTCCTTACCATCGGTAAGTATAAATTTTGAATTACCATTAATATAAATAGCCAAAGGCTTAAATTCATTAACTTCAATAGAAATCTTATCGGGATAAATTTTTTTAATTTTTAACTCTTTAACAAATTTGTAATCTTTAATAATAACTTCTAACTGAGCCCGACTAATCAAAATAATATTTTGACCGATAAACTTATTTAAATCAGACTGCATATCATTTTTATTGGTATTAATGTTGCCGGTAATACTTATTTTTTTAAGTGGTAAAAAGTTATTTTTTAAACTTTTATTTGTATCGACATAGAAAGTAGTAAGAAAAACAAATAAAAAGATCCAAAAAAAATAATTATTTTTACCTTTCATCTATTTATGCTGGCGTCCATAACCATCCATTTAACTAACTTCACAAAAGAAATTTTACAATAATTCGCAATTTCTGGCACAAGAGATAAACTTGTCATACCGGGCTGCGTATTTACCTCTAAAAGAAAAAATTTATTATTATTAAATCTAAAATCACACCTAACTATACCCTTGCATTTTAAAGCCTTATTTGCCTTTTCAGAAATTTTTAGAACTTCGTTGTATTTTTTTTTGGGAATATCAGCAGGCATTACGTGAAGAGTTTTTGCAGATTTCTTATATTTTGCCGCATAATCATAAAATTTTCTTTTAGGTCTAAGTTCAATTGCTCCGATTGATTTCCCACCAACTACAGCAACTTGAATTTCCTTACCACCTATATAAGTTTCAAATATTAAATTATCATAAGATTTTTTTAATTTTATAAATTCTTTTTTTAATGAATTAATATCCTTACATATTTTTACGCCTATGCTTGATCCCTCATCGTTAGGTTTTATTACAAGAGGAAACTTTAGTTTATTTTGCTTAATTTTATTTTTTAAATTAACATTAAGATAATCTTTCCTGTTTAAGAAAAAAAATGGAGGCGTTTTTATATTATTTTTAATAAAAATTAATTTTGAGAAATATTTGTTCATAGCAATCATAGATGATAAAACCCCCGAGTGAGTATATGGAATTCTAAAATACTCAAAAAAACTTTGTATTTTTCCATCTTCACCTTCTTTTCCATGAAGCGCATTAAATATGACATCTGCTTTGTAATTTTTAATTTTAAATATTGAGGAAAATTTTGGATCAAATCTTAACACTTTGTATCCTATTTTATTTAGAGCAGAGATACATGATTTTCCAGATGATAGGCTTACCTCTCTTTCTTTTGAGGCTCCCCCTAAAATAACAAGAATTTTTTTTTTAGACAAATTTACTGGTCTCCAATAATTTTTAATTCTAGCTCTAATTCTACACCTGTTTTTAAAAAAACTTGTTTTTTAACTTTTTCAATTAAAATTTCAATATCTGCTGATGTTGCTTTTCCATTATTAATAAAAAAATTACTATGTTTAGATGAAATACTTGCTCCACCTATGCTTAGACCAGAACAATTGGAAGATTCTATTAACTCCCAGGCTTTTTTGTTTTTTGGATTTTTAAATGTACTTCCGCAAGTTTTAACTTTGGTTGGCTGACTATTTTTTTTTTGTTTTATCAAATCATCTTGTTTCTTTTGGATCAGATTTTTGATGCCAGGTTTTCCTTGAAAAGTTGCGCTTAAAAAAATTAATTTCTCATTAAAACTATTTCCTCTATAAAAGAATTCTATCTGATCTTTATTAAATGATTTTAATTCACCTTGAAAATTAATAGCTTTAAGTGAAGTAAAAACCTGAGAAATATCATATCCGTAACAACCGCTATTCATTTCTATTGCTCCACCAATACTACCTGGGATACAGGATAAAAATTCAAAACCTGATATTGAATTTTCTAATGCAAACTGTGATACTTTCCTATCTAAAGTAGCTGCACCAGCTTCTATCTTATTTTCACCTAATAATTTTGTATATGAAAATTCACTTCCAAGCTTAATTATAATCCCATTATAACCTGTATCTCTGAAAAGAGTGTTTGATCCCGCACCCAAAATAAATATTTTTTTTTCTTTTTCCGAATTTTCCTTGAGAAATTTTTGAAGATCTTCTAATGAGCTTGGTTTGAAGAATAATTTAGCTGGGCCACCTAAATTGAACCAATTGTAAGAGGATAGCTTTTTATTTTTAGAAATCATAATAACCTACAAATTCATTTCTCTTATCCATTTTGAAATAGATCCTGCTCCCATACATACAATAATTTCATTTGCAATCAAATTTTTTATAAAAAATTTTTTTAAGGTAAATTCATTACTTACGGTAACTACTTGCACATTTGAATTTTTTGATATTAATTTTGCAAAATCAGATTCTATATAATTTCTGTCAACCTTCTCGCCCGCTGAGTATACTGGACACAAAACAACTAAATCTGAGTCTTTAAATGCAGAAGCAAAATCTTTTTTAAGAAATTTTAACCTAGAATATCTATGTGGTTGAAAAACAGACACTATTTTTCTCTTTTTTGAGGTAATTCTTAAACTTCTTAATACAGATTTTATTTCTGTTGGATGGTGCGCATAATCATCAAAAAATTCTCTTCCTTTTATTGAAAAAACTTTAGTCAATCTTCTTTGTATTCCACTAAATGTTTTTAAAGAATTTTTTATAACGTTAATATTTATTCCAATATACATAGATAGTGCAATTGCAGCCGTAGAATTAAGAATATTATGTTCTCCTATAAGGTTTAATTTAATTTTTTTAATACTTTTTTTTCTTAAACCTGGTGCAGATATTTTTAAATCGAAGACGCAAAAATTTTTTTTATAAATAGCGTTGATAACTCTAAAATTTGCTTTTTTTGAAAAACCGTAAGTAAGAAAGTTTTTATTATTTATTTTTGGTATAATTTTTTTAATTTCTGAATTATCAATACATAAAAACGACTTTCCTATTAATGGTGTTTTATTAATAAATTTAACAAATGAATTTTTCAATTTCTCAAAACTTTTATAAAAATCAATATGTTCTTTATCAAGATTTGTAACTACCGAATAATTTATTGGAAAGTTTAAAAAACTTCCGTCTGACTCATCTGCTTCTAAAATAGCCCATTCACCTTTTCCTAGTCTGGCATTAGTATTGAACGAATTAATTATACCTCCGTTAATTATTGTTGGATCCAATTTTGCAGCAGAAAATATTTTAGATATTAGAGAAGTTGTAGTTGTTTTTCCATGTGACCCTGTAATAACAATATTTGTTTTTAAAGAAACTACGTGAGCTAACATTTCTGCTCTCTTAAGAATATTAATTTTTTTTGCTTTTGCCGCTTTAATTTCCGGATTATTATTTTGAATTGCAGAAGATCTGACAACTATTTTTGAATCTTTAATATTGTTCTTATTATGAGTGGTAAATATTTTGATTCCTTTATTTCTGCATCTTTCTACATTTTTACTGTTTGATAAATCGCTCCCCTGTACTTTAAAACCCATAGTTTTCATAACCTGAGCGAGACCGCTCATGCCAATTCCTCCAATCCCAATGAAGTGCACTCTTTCTTTTAAATCAATATTTATTTTACTCATTTATATTTGAATTATTAATTTTTTTATTTTTGAAAATACATCTTTATCAGAATGATCTGTCATTTTATCTTTCATTAGAAGTATTTTTTGTCTATCTTTGTTTAAATTCTCTAAAATTTCAAACAATTTATCTTTTACAAACCTTTCCTCCAACACAATACAGTAACCTTTTTTATGAAAATAATTTGCATTTTCTAGTTGATGATTATCAGCAGATGAAGGCAAAGGTATCGCTATAGAGGGTATTCTTAGATTTATTAATTCAGATAAAGATGACGCGCCGGATCGTGTTATTGCTAAATCTGCATCAAGATAATACTTAGACATATCATCTGTAAAAGAAAATAATTCAAATTGTATATTTGATTTTTTGTATAAATTTTTAATTAAATTTAGTTGTTCGTCCAAACATTGCTGATAAATTTTAAATTTAATATCATTTTTAGAACACTTTATAATAATATTAGGTAAAATTTCTCCAAAAATTTTTGCTGATTGACTGCCGCCTGTTATCAAAATAGATAGTTGCTTTTTATCCATTACTTGATTTTTATTTATTTTTAAATTTAAAATATGACTTCTAATTAAATAACCAATTTGAAAGACTTTATGATTAAACTTTGTTTTAATCCCAGAAGTTTTATTTGTTGAAACTAAAATTTTATTTGCTAGTGGTAAAAGAAATTTATTTGCTCGTCCAATAACTAAATTATTCTCATAAATTATAAATGGAATTCTTAAAATATAGGCTGCTAAACAAACAGGAAATGAAGAGTATCCCCCCATCCCTATTACTGTTTTAGGTCTAAATTTCATTAAAAGAAACATTGAAAAAAATATTGAAAAAATAACTTTAATTATACCAACAAAAGTCTTAACAATATTTTTGTTAAAAATTGTACTTGAATTAATAATTTTAATATCAAAGTTTTCGGAATTTTTAATATAGTTGAGACCTCTTTTATCAGTCGTTATTTTTAAATTATATTCATCTTTTAAAAAGTTGGCTAAACTTAATGATGGAAATATATGGCCACCTGTGCCACCAGTTGCAATAATAATTTTATTGTTATTTGTCATTAATTTTTTCTGCTAAAGAAGTATAATTTAAAATTATTCCAGCTACTATTCCACTCGACAATAATGAGGATCCGCCATAACTAAGAAAAGGGAGTGTCATGCCTGTTGTTGGTAATAAGTTTGCATTTACGCCAACATGTATAAATGTTTGAAAAATTAATAATGACGTTAAGCCACTTAATGAAAGCTTGTAAAAGTTACTTGAAAAATTCACTGCTTTTTTAATTATTCTAAATGCAATAAATAAAAAAATTATTATAATTAATATTGATACTATTGAGCCAAATTCCTCACTTACTACAGCGATAATATAATCTGTGTGTGCTTCAGGAACACTTTCTTTTAATATGCCCTCACCCATACCCTGTCCTTTAAGACCACCTTGTTTTATTGCCTCAATAGCTTTCTGCGACTGAGAATATTCTGACTTTGTTGGATCCATAAAAGAAGTAAGTCTTGTGATAATATAACTAAATTTATCTGGTGCGATATAAAGTAAAATAAAAAATGAGAGAATTGCAAAAGCCAAAATCATAAATAGGAAAAAGATGTTTAAACCCGAAACAAATATCAAAGAAATCCAAGTAGAGATAATTAAAACAGTTTGTCCAAGATCTGGTTGGATCAAAAGTAAGAAAGTAACAATTGATAATAAAATAAATGATATTAGATGAGATGATTTCAAATTTTTAATATGATCGGATGTAATAATTTGAGCAATAACTAGAATTAAAAATGGTTTAACAAACTCAATTGGTTGTATACGAAAAACATAAAGGTTAAGCCATCTTTTAGCACCTTTAACTTCAACTCCAACAAAAGGTACGAGTATTAGTAATAATAAAAAGAAGAAAAAAACTGGAATTAGAATTTTATTGATTAAATCGGAATTAATTGTTGATACAAAAATCATTAATGAAAAAGAAACCAGGGCATATAAAAGATGCTTTTGGAAAAAAAAATAATAATCTTTATCAAGTCTTTCATCAGCCAAAAAAGAGGTTGAAGAAAATGAAAAAAAGATTCCTAATACAAATAAGAGTAAAAAGCTTAAAAATATATGCTTATCAATATTTCTCCAGTAATTTTTTGTTCTAAAAATTTCTTTTTGCATATTTAATTATTAATTTTTTATATTTATTACCTCTCTCTTCAAAATTCCTAAACTGATCATATGATGCACTAGCAGGGCTTAATAGGATTGTTATTTTTTTTTCTTTTATATTTTTGATGTCCTTAAATATTGAAATTATAGCACTATTAAGACTACCGCTTAACTCAAAATTTATTTTACCATTTAAATATTTTTCGAAATATTTTGGATAATTTCCAATAATATATGCTTTGGTAATATTTTTTTTTACTTTGTTTATTTTGAATTCATCCCCTAATTTTGGGAGACCTCCGACTATCCAAAAAATATTTTGATTACTTTTTAATGCAAATTTACTAGCTTCAAAAGTAGTAGCTTTAGAATCATTGATAAAGGTTTTGTTATTTTTTTTGTAAAAAATTTCATATCTATGATTTAATCCTTTAAAATTAACAAGCGATTCAACAATGGACTTTTCTTTTATATTGAATATTTTTGAGAATTCAAAAATATAGGACATATTCTCAGTATTTGCCTCTGATCTTAAATAAACATTTTTTATTTTCTTTTGAAAATTTTTAAATTTTTTATTATTTACGATTTTTAATTTGCTCTTATATTTATTTTTTTTAAATTTTTTTATTAAGTTTTTGTTGTTAAGAAACGCAAAATCACTAGTGTTTTGGTTTGAAAAAATTTTCAATTTAGAATTTGTGTATTCTTTTATGGACCCATGCCAGTCTAAATGATCCTTGGTAATGTTAAGAATTGCTGCATAAGTAGGTTTAATGTATTTTGAGTGTGCGAGTTGAAAAGATGAAGCTTCAATAATTGCAATTGGCTTTCCATTCAAATCTAAATCTAAAATTGGCTTACCAATATTTCCACCTAACTTAATATTTATTCCATTTTTTTTTAAAATATATTCGAGAATTTTGCATGTTGTAGATTTTCCATTAGTCCCTGTAATTACAATTGATTTTATTTCAGGATTAAAGAGATAAAAAAGATCAAGATCTGTTATAATTTTATGTTTATTTTGAATAAGTTTTTTTTTAAATTTAGCTTTTTTTAAACTTACACCAGGACTAACAATGATAAAATCAGAAAAATCTAGTTTCTTTAAAAAATCTTTTTTTTCTTTTTTTGAATTTTTTTTATCATCCCAAACCGTAAAATTATTTAATTTTTTTCTTTTTAAAAATTTCACTACGGACTTGCCTGTTAAGCCTAGTCCATAAATACAAAAATTCATTGATGAAAAATTCAAGATTAATGGGTTCATGAATTATCTTAATTTTAGAGTGGCTAAACCTACTAAAGCCAAAATGATAGCTATAATCCAAAATCTAATAACTACGGTTGACTCAGCCCAACCTTTTTTCTCGAAATGGTGATGTATTGGAGCCATCATAAATACTCTTTTACCAGTTAATTTAAATGAAATTACTTGAATAATTACTGAAACAGTTTCTAAAACAAATAAACCGCCAATAATTGCTAGCACAATTTCGTGTTTAACAATTATAGCTACAGCAGCAATTGATCCACCTAAAGATAACGAACCAGTATCACCCATAAATATTTTAGCTGGAGGTGCATTGTACCAAAGGAAACCTAAACATGATCCTACGATTGAACCGCAAAATATTGATAATTCTCCAACATCGGGGATATATTGGATTTGAAGATAGTTTGCAAAAATTGTATTTCCAACTAAATAGCAAATTAAAGAAAAAGATAAAGCAACAAGCATTACTGGAACTGTTGCTAAACCATCTAATCCGTCTGTTAAATTTACCGCATTAGAAGAGCCAATTATAACAAAAATTCCAAATGGAATAAAAAATAATCCCATATTTAATATAATATTTTTAAAAAAAGGAAAATATAAATTCAATATAGTTTCATGATCAGTAAAATAAACAAGGAGCAAAATGGCAATTAAAGAAATTAAGAATTGTCCGAAAAATTTTAATTTTGCATTAATTCCGGTAGAATTTTTAAATTTAATTTTTAAATAATCATCAAGGAAACCTAGTAGCCCAAGACTAGTACAAATAAAAAGAACTATCCATATATAAACATTTTTTAAATCTGCCCATAAAATAGTGCTTACTATAATGCCAATCAAAATCATTAGTCCACCCATTGTAGGCGTTCCACTTTTTTTTATTATATGATCGATAGGACCATCCTGTCTAATTGGTCCGGTAATTTGTTTTTTTGCAAAATATTTTATTAATGGAGTACCTATTAAAAAAATTATTGTTAATGACGTTACAACGGACAAACCAATCCTAAAAGTGATATACTTAAATACATTTAGAAAGGTGAAGGAGTCAACTAAAGAAGTTAATAAACTGTAAAGCATTTAATTACTTCCTCCTATAAATTCTTTTGATATCTCATGCAATTTTGTAGCATTAGATCCTTTTATCATTAAATAATCCCCATTTCTTAAAACATTTGATATTTTATTTTTGAACAATTTCAAATCTTTTATGATCTCTCCCCTCTTGTTTTTTTTTAAAAACCTAAATGTTTCAAAAGCATTACTTCCATAAACATAAGTTTTATCAATATCACTATTATTTATAAATTTTGAGATTTTTTTATGGTAAATATGTGAATTCTTGCCTAGTTCCAACATATCCCCAAAAAGAAAGTATTTTCGTTTTCCTTTTTTTTTAATATTAGAAAAGTTCTGAATAGCCGATTTTACAGATAATGGATTTGCATTATAACTCTCATCTATTAAGAAAAATTTTTTATTGAATTTGTTTATTTTATTTATTTTTCCTCTGCCTTTTAAAAGCGCTTTATTTTTAAAGAAATTTTTTATTTTATTTAAAGGAAGATTTAATTCACTTATTACTGATAGGCATGATAAAATATTCATTATATAATTCTTATTATTATTATTTACCATCATAAGAAAATTTTTTTTATTTATTACTACTTTTAAAAAGAAAAAACTTTGTTTTTTTATTAAATTGACAAATCTAACATCAGATTTTTTTGAATAGCCAAATGATCTAACCTTAATGCTTTTATTTTTAGCTATTTTGCTAAAGTATTCAAAGAATTTATCATCTCTGTTTAAAATTAAAGTTCCGTTTTTTTGTATATTATAAATAATTTCACTTTTTGCTTTTGCTATATCTTTTATACTTCTAAAATTTTCTAAATGAGCTTCTGAGACATTAGTGATTATTCCAATATGAGGTTTAACCAATCCAGAAAGTTTGTTAATTTCATTAAACTTATTCATTCCAACTTCAAAAACTCCAAAATTATCATCAGGATTTATATTAGAAATACTTAAAGGAACCCCATAATGATTATTAAATGAACTTGGTGAAAAATAAGTTTTTGAATACTCATTTAAAAGATTTCCAAGCATAGTTTTAACAGTAGTTTTTCCTGAACTTCCGGTAACAGCTATAAATCTTGTGAAAGATTTATTACGTTTTTGTTTAGCCAATTGATTTAAAAATTTTAAAGTATTTTCAACATAAATAAATTTAGAGTTTTTTTTATTTGTTTTAGATACCACGCAGTATTTAGCTCCATTTTTTAATGCCTGATTTAAAAAATTATGACCATCTTTTTTTTTACCTTTAATGGCAATAAATAAATTATTCTTTTTAATTGTTTTAGAGTTAATAGACACACCATCAAAAAAATAATTTTTTTTTGTTTTAAGAGTTTTTTTTAAAATAATTCCGTTATATTTAAAATTATTATTTTTTTCACCTAAAAAAATTTTTTTATTATGAAAGTTTTTTATTATATTTTTATCACTAAAAAAAATTTTTCTTTTACCTATATCTTGAAATATTTCATGTCCTTTACCTGCAATTAAAATTATTTCATAGGGATCAGAGTTTTTTAAAGCATGGGTAATTGCTTTTTTTCTATTACCAATTTCTTTAGCTTTGAAGTTATTTAATCCTTTCATTATATCTCTTCTGATTTTTTTTGGATTTTCGCTTCTTGGGTTATCATCTGTAATATAAATTTTATCACAATATTTTTTAGCAACTTTACCCATCAACACTCTTTTAGCTTTATCTCTTTCACCACCACATCCAAAAACAACTGTAACTTTTTTCTGAAAGTGTTCTCTTAAAGATATTATTGCATTTTCTAACGCTGCTGGAGTATGTGCGTAATCTAAAAATATTTTTGATTTATTAGGCAATGTTCTTATAAGTTGTAATCTTCCTTCAACACTTGTGATTTTACTAATTTTGTTAAAAATTTTATTAATTTTTAGACCACAAACTTTGGAAGCTAAAATTGACATAAGCAGATTTTTTATCTGTATGGATCCGTAAAGATTTATTTTTAATTTGTATATTTTATTATTGTATTTAATTTCAAGAATCTGGAAATTATTGAAAATTTTATGATTCAGAATTTTGAATGTGACACTTTTTGATCCGATAGTTAAAATTTTAAATTTTTTATTTTTTTGAATTTTTTTTATAACAGAAAATTGTTTAATATCTGTATCTGTAATTACTGTACCTTTTTTTATTAATAAATTTTTGAATAATAATAACTTAGATTGAAGATAGTTTTTCATATTCTTGTGATAATCCAAATGGTCCTGACTTAAATTTGTAAAAATTCCAGATTTAATTTTGATAAAATTTAGTCTATTTTGTTTTAAACCATGGCTTGACGCCTCTATAATTACGTTATTTATACCGCTTCTCTTCATTTCTTCTAAATCTCTATTTAGTGTCAATGAATCTAAAGTAGTTAAATTTCTGCGCTGTAGTGATTTGTTTTTTCTTAAACCAAGAGTTCCAATGAAGCCTGATTTTTTTCCCTGTAATTTAAAAATTTGATAAAAAAAATCAGATACCGAAGTTTTACCATTTGTCCCGGTAACAGCAATTATATTTTTTGGTTTATTTTTATAATAACTTGCACTTAGCTTTGCTAAAATATTTCTGGTATCATTATGCTTTAAGAATGTTACTTTTTTATTTTCTTGTATTTTTCCTGAATAAATTACTACTTTGGCTCCTCTTGAAATTGCCTCTGTAATAAAATCGTTACCATCAAATTTTTCACCTTTAATGGAAACAAATAAATCTCCTTTGTTTACTCTCTTGCTATCAAAACAAATTTTATTAATTTTGATTGAAGCAACTTTTGGCTCTAAATTTTCAATAAGATTTTTTAACAACATGGTTGTCGTAAAAATCAATTCTATTTATGGCTAAAATAGGTCCAATTTTTTCTATAATTTT
>MDTE01023644.1_pt1 | contig 23054 bp, 24 predicted proteins | sample 811231 | NCBI WGS metagenome assembly MDTE01 (sample SAMN05326651, study PRJNA326480) | marine metagenome | isolation source: seawater | place: Indian Ocean: Red Sea | collected 2010 | reverse complement strand
TTCAATATAATCGGTGGCGTGTATGCGGATCGTTTAAATCAAAAAATGTTAGTATTCACTACTCAATTTTTATTAGCACTATTTATATTTATATTATGTTTTTTAACATTTATTGGAATTGTTAATGAATGGCATATTTTACTTCTGGCCCTATTATCAGGATCAGTCGAAGCTTTTGATCAACCAGCCAGAAGAGCTCTTTATCCAAGCCTTATTGATAGAGAAGCTATTCCAAGCGGGGTGGCTTTATTATCTGGAATATGGCCTGGTACAAGAATTATTTCTCCCGCTATAGCTGGTTTTCTTATAGTTTGGACATCAGTAGCATTTGCCATACTGATATCAGCTTTAGGATTTTTAATAATGGCAATTATCGCACTAACCCTTAAAGTAAATTTTTCTCCCCAACAAAAAAACACATCTCCATTAGAGGATTTACTTGAAGGTTTTAGTTATATAAATAGTCATTCTATATTTAAATTCATCATTAGCATTACATTTTTTCAAAGCTTCTTTGCCTTAGCATATATTCCGATGATGCCAGTAATCGCAAAAGAAGTTTTAACTTTGGGACCAGAAGCACAAGGTATACTTCTAGGAGCAAGTGGATTAGGAGCCCTATCAACAACAATAGTAATTGCCATAAAACCAAATCTTGGTTCTAAATTTTTCCACGTAGTAATTGGAAGCTTTTTAAGTGGGATATCTGTTATTATTTTTGCTCTTTCATCAGTATTAAGCGGGTCGTATTATTTGGCTATAATTTGTATGTTTATTGTTGGGATATTTGGAACTCTACCTGCTATTTCAGCACAAAGTTCTTTACAACTTTCTGTTCCGAATAATTTAAGAGGAAGAATTATGGGATTATATGGATTAACATTTAGCCTGAGGCCACTAAGTGGTTTTCAAGCTGGATTAATATCAGGATTTACTAATCCTACATTTGCTATAGCATTTGGTGGAGCAGCTCTAAGTATATTCACAGTTACAAGCTTTATCACAAATAAAAATGTACGAAAATTTAATCAAATTATTGATAAGCAATAATTCCATTTCTTTTTCAATATAAAAATGATACTATTATATAGGTGTTTTTTACGAAATATATAAACCTTATTTATCTAAATGAAGACTATTTTAGTAACATCATTAAACCCAAAAGATGGTAAAACTTCTTGTGCGCTAGGCCTCACAGAATCCCTAAATAATAAGGGATACAACTCAACGTGCATAGAATTATTTAGTTCAAATAAAGAATCCCTAGAAACAAACTTTATAAAAGAATTACATCCAAATGAAATTGGATTATTCCCCTATCCTTTAAACCCTTTAAAAAACAAAAAAGAAATTGTTGAAAATATACGTAAATTTGACGATTTAACTGATTATTTAATGATCGACACCCCAAGCTTAAATAATATTCCTGAAGAGGCACTTAAATTTTTATTAGAAATTCCAGAAACTAGTATGGTTTTAATTCTAAAATTAGAAACAAACGATAGTCTTACTACCATTCAAGAAAAAATAAATAATGCCAAAGCATTAACAGATAATAGTATTAGTGGAATAATTTTTAATTCTGTCCCAAAATATTCAAAGCATAAACTAGAATCAAATATAGAAAAAATCTCTGAAGATTCCTCTATTCCGATTTTAGGAATTATACCCCAAACCAGAACAATGAGGGGCATTACCAGCAGTAATATTTTGAATATTACTGAAGGGACATTAACTGCAGAGCATCCTATAGAGTATTACGAATCCAAAATCATAGAAAGAATTATGATTGGGGGTATGGTATTAGGTTCTGGTAAAGATTATTTTAACCGATTTAATAATAAGGCTGTATTAGTAAGAGGCAATAGACCAGATATTCAAATGGCAGCAATAAACAATAATACAAGCTGCTTAATATTAACTGGGGAACACACTATTACAGACTACATAAAATATCATGCGAATGAAGAAGAAATTCCTATAATTTCTGTAAATACTTCAACGCATGAAACATTGAATCTTATTTCCACGCAATTTATTGAACTTGATGTACTTCATCAATCCAAGGTAAATCATCTTTCAAAAATCATCGATCAACAGTTGTTTCTTGACAGCTTATATTAAGGATCAAAATTGAAAGTACTAGGAAAGCATTTATTAATAGAAGCTAACAAATGCAATGCTAAACTAATTGATGATATGGATTTTATAAAATCCGTTATGATTACTGCCGCAAAGATATCTGGTGCTTCAATTATTGGTGAAAAGTTTCATAAATTCTCACCATTTGGGGTAACTGGAATTCTATCAATCGCCGAATCCCATATAACTATTCATACTTGGCCTGAATATTATTATGCTGCTATAGATATCTTCACCTGTAGCGCCCTGTTTGAACCAAACAAAGCAGCAAATTTTTTAATAAAAAGCCTAGAATCAAAAAACTTTGATATACAAGAAATAGAGCGCGGTACACGTAATGACATCATTATAGAACCTAATACTAATAATATTCACCATGAACAAAAAATCTAACAATTGGTACACAGAACATAATAGTATAGATTTTTCATATTCTTTAAGACTAAAAAATGCTATATATTCTGGACAATCTAATTACCAAAAAATCGATATAATTGAAACACATTCATTTGGTCGAACTCTTATTTTAGATGATAAAACCCAATCTTCAGAGGCAGATGAATATATTTATCATGAATTACTTGTACAACCTGCTCTACATTCTTTAAATAATGTCAAAAATGTGTTTATAGCAGGTGGAGGAGAAGGAGCAACAGCTCGAGAAGTTTTATATCACAATGATATTGAATCAGTAACAATGGTAGATTTAGATGAAGAAGTAATTAGGTTATGTAAAAAATATTTACCAAATCATCATAAAGGAAGTTTTGACGATAAACGAATGACTCTAATTTATGATGATGCATTCCAATATTTGGAATCTACCAAAGCCATATATGATCTAATAATTATTGATATATCAGATCCTTTAGAATCTGGGCCTGCATACAAACTATTCACTCAAGAATTTTATCAACTAATATTAAATCACCTGGGAAATGAAGGTATAATGGCTATACAAGCTGGTCCCTGTGGACCCCTAGATCATCGGGACGTATTTACTGCCATCTATAATACAATTCAACGGATTTTCCCTATAACACAAGGATATAATGGATTCATTCCTAGTTACAATTCTGTATGGGGATTTATCATTGGGTCTAAAACAATAAATCCTACAGAAATATCCGAAGAGGAAATTGATAACAAAATACAGTCGGGATTAAACACTATCTTAAAATATTATGATGGTAAATTACACGAGAAACTATTTGATCTATCAAAAGAAATTCGTTTATCAATCAAAAACGAAAATAGAATAATTACGCTTAATAATCCAATTTATATTGCCTAATTAAACTTCAGGAATAGTTACCTGAGCTGAAGCAATTAATTGTCCTAACTGATTTGTTCCTATAAGTTCAACTTCGAGTTCAATCTTACCTGTCTCTTCGTTTACATATTTATTATTAACTTTGCCGGAATATGTTACTTTATCACCAGGTCTAAATGGCTCTAAGGCCCGCATGCTGAATTTACTGCGTGATAAATTTTCATACGGGAAAGATAACTCCAATGCTTCCATCATATGTCCACAAGTTGCTACGCCCATGTTAACTGTTCCTGCAAAAATTCCTGTTTTAGCATATTCAGGATCCGTGTGTAGATTCTTACGAACCTCATCTGTTTCTGTAGGCGTTGCTCTATTATTAACTTTAGCGTACATATCAATAGTTTCTTGAGTTTCAGTTTTGTTTAACTCAATCAATTCATCTCCTATAGATATATCATTGAAATTTGTTTGACTGGTATTAATAGACATAATATGTCCTCCTTATGACAATTATGAACGAGATTTTTGTCCTGCAGATCTTTCCCAAATAATATTGTAAAGATATTCTGCTACTAATTCGTTTCTTTGGTTTTTAGCTTGTATTTTAAAGCTAACAAATTTATTTCCACTTTTGGTTTCCCACCTATTTGATATCTCTGTGGTACTAGTAATAATATCTCCCGCAACCACAGGGATGCCGAAAAATTTGGTCTCTGTTCCTGCAAATGGTGTACTTCGAGGAGCTTTAGAATATTTCTCAGGCCCTACGTATCCATAATTTTCAAAAATATCATGCCTTCTCATAGGAGCAAAACTATATATCATTGATAATGGAGCTACAAGTTGCTGAAACCCTTGCGACTGAGCTACTGAAGGGTCATGATGTTGTTGATTAGTATTTTGAATCGAATTTGAGTATGAAGAAATATAATCTTCTGTAATTTCTATAGTTAATGGAGGTGCTGTATGCCCAATTTCCATAACATCCCAAGTGTATACTATTTCGTCTTCTGTATTGCTCATAATTGTCCCCTTTTATCAGTTTCTTGGATTGTAGATTGCTGTTAAAACTGAGTCAAGTATAAAACCAACAGTTACATTTAAAAATTAATATGTGATATTATTTGACCATCCGAAGATTAAGATAATCAAACAGGAGGAATAGGAAATGCAATTTGGAGTATTTTTACTTTTACAATCCCCTGATGTCCAACCCTCACCTACTGTATATGATAATGCTATAGAACAAGCAGAATTAGCAGATAAATTGGGATTTAATACTGTATGGTTGGCTGAACACCATTTTTCAAGCTATGGTTATTTACCTTACCCACTTATGATGGCTATAAAAATCGCAGAACGAACAAAAAATATAAGAGTTGGGACTGCAGTATTGGTTTTACCTTTACATCATCCTGTAAAATTAGCCGAGGAAATTGCTATGGCCGATCAATTAACCAATGGTCGAATTGAAATTGGTTTTGGCCGAGGGTATCAAGAGTATGAGTTTGATAGATTAGGTGTGGATATTAATGAAAACCGAGAAATGTTTGATGAAAGTCTAGAAATTATATCCAAAGCATTACAAGAAGATACCATAACATACGATGGGAAGTATTATAAAATCCCAGAGACTGCAATTTTCCCAAGAACAATACAAAATCCACACCCTCCTTTTTGGATAGCAGCGCAAAGCCCAGAGAGTATTAAAAAAGTAGTCCAAAAAGGCTACAAATGTATAACTGGCGGTTCAAGTGCTCCTTCAGGAGCTGTAAAAGAAAATTGGGAAGTTTTTCAAAATGCTGTAGAAGAAAGTGGTGCTGGATGGCCTCAAGAATTTGCTATTCAAAAACAAATTTTTGTCGCCGAGACAGAAGAAGAAGCTCGCAAGGAACTGAATAATGCAATGTGGCATTATAGATTGGTGACCTCTTTAAGGGCTAATACCCAGGTTGTAGAAAAAGGGAAAGCTATAGAAACCATTTTAGACAAAGAGCCTGACCTAGACACAGTTTACGATGAATGGTTGATCTTTGGAGATCCAGAAACATGTACTAAGAAAATACAAAAACTGATCGATACCACTGGTATTACATCTTTAAACTGTGTATTCAAAATCGGAAGAATGGATAATGAAAAAGTGATGAAATCCATGAATCTTTTTGCCAAAGAAGTTATGCCACAATTCAAAAATGTAATAGGTTCTGGTCAAAAGTCTACAGTTAAGCAGTAAATAGTACATTATGAAAGAAAATAGAATTCAAAAAACGCCCAACAATAAACAAAGAATAATCTATACTTTAGGACTTCTTTCTATTATTAGTGTTATGTTTTCTGCTTGCTTTATTGAATCAAAAGAGCAAATTTTATTCACGCAAGGCGATACTATATATATTGTTGATTCAGATGGTAATAATTTAAAAAACATAATGTCGCCAAATTCAAATAGTTCTCCATCCTGGTCGCCCAATTATGATCAAATATTGTTTATATTGGATACCAATACCGTAGCCAGTGTTCATCGTGATAAACTTGATGAACTAATAATTTATGAGGGGCTTAATCAAGAATTACCAATAAAAAATTTACAATGGTCTCCAAATGCTCAATACATATCTTTTAATGCTGGAAATGTAATAAGAATTTATGACATTAGTACTATGGAAGAAATATTAAAACTTGAAGGATATAACTACCATGACTGGTCTAGAGATTCAGAATGGATAGCAATCTCTTCAAATGATAATGAAGGAATTATTCAAAGAAATCCACTAGGTGTAAATGAATTAAAAAGAACAACTGACTCTACACATTTCGATCCACAATGGTCTCCGAAAAATGAAAAATTAGCTTTTCTAAAACCAGCAAATAATGTAAACCATTTGTACGTTATGGATCTTGGTAACAAAAGCGAGTCAAATGAACCAATATTACTTAATAAAAACTTAAGTCCAAATACTAGTTATTCATGGTCTCCAAGCGGAAAACAAATCGCTTTTACATCAGCAAATAATCCGGAAAAGAATGACGAAATATATGTTATTAATATTGAAAGCATAGAAACAACAAGGCTCACTATTAACTCAAATAAATCAGATAGAAATCCAGTTTGGTCAGCTGATGGAACTAGAATAGCTTTTATTTCGAGTCAAGAGGGTGGTAATGAAATGAGTACATTTGCTGCTTATATTATGAATGATGATGGAACTAAACAAGAAAAAATTACAGAATATGCATTGTCTAATCAAACTCTTGGTTGGTATGCCCACAACTAAGTATATAAAACCCTCTATGAATTATGCTTGATCTTCATAAACTTTATTTGGGTCTAATCTAGCAGTAGTAATATGATCTGGAGATATAATTCCTCCAGAGAGTACAAACTGACCGGCTTCTGCTACTTTGAGATCAGTATCGTAAACTTCATCCAAATTAACTAATACTACAAACCCAGAATTAGGAAGTGGCGCTGTGGGGACATACACAACGGCTTTTCTTTCGAAATCTGAAGGTTGTGTAATACCAGTTAAAAAACCTACAGACCAAAATCCTTCACGTGGAAATTGAATTAGAACTACTCGTTTAAAACCTGTTTCTTTACTTCCTGAAAAAGATTCTACGAGTTTTCTTGAAGCCAAATAAATTGGTCCAATAACAGGAATATTTAACATTGTTTTTTGAATAAGACGTACTGCACTTCTTCCTGCTGCTGTATAAAAAGAAAACCCAACAATATAAATAATCAAAAGCGCGGAAATGACACCAATACCTGGGAAGATATTAAATGGAAGTACATTCTCTAATTCATAACGGTCATATAGTAAATTTATTGCAGGGTTTAGTATCCCATCAACAAATTGAAACAAAAAATCAACTATCACATATGTCAACGCAAAAGGTATTGCTAACAGAGATCCTGTTAGCAAGGTATTGCCAAAATGTTTCAGTATTTTACTTTTTATCCATTGCATATATTTAACTCAATTCTTCTAATGAACCTCAATAGTGTACCAGAAATAAAACACCTCTGCTAAGAATTTAGAAAGATTACAAATCATTACAGTACATAAAGGTTAATTTATATTATTTTTTTTAATATGTTCTATTGACTTAGTGCAGTGTGAATGGTAAATTTCGTTCCGGTATAAAATTTTCATGTACTTATGAAAATATGATATTTACGAACTAAGGAGCATTTTTTATGAGCTTATTACCGTTATTAGTATTAGGTGCAGGCGCTTTAGCTTTATTGTTTGCCGCTTATCTTGCATTCAAAGTCAATTCTGAGGATGCAGGAAATGAAAGAGTCCAAGAAATTGGAGCAGCAATACATGAAGGTGCAATGGCCTTTTTAAATAGAGAATACAAACTTCTCGCAGTTTTCGTCATAATTATAACCGGTATACTTGCTGTTTTTATCGACTACGATGTTTTAAGCAAGATTGATGGAGATAACTCAGGTTTACCTTCAACAGCTATATCATATATAGCCGGAGCAATCGGTTCTGCCTTAGCCGGTTTTATTGGAATGGTTATTGCAGTAAAATCAAATATGCGTACAGCAACTGCTGCGACAAAAGGATTAAATCCAGGTTTGCGAGTTGCTTTTAACAGTGGTTCTGTTATGGGAATGACTGTAGTTGGTATAGGTATTACAGGCGTGACATTACTCTATATGATTTTTAAAGATGCTCAAATTATTTCTGGTTTTGGTTTTGGTGCATCAACAATTGCACTTTTTGCAAGAGTTGGTGGTGGTATTTATACCAAAGCTGCTGACGTAGGTGCTGACCTTGTTGGTAAAGTAGAACAAGGGATACCAGAAGATGATCCTAGAAATCCAGCAGTTATAGCAGATAATGTTGGAGATAATGTTGGAGATGTTGCTGGTATGGGTGCTGATTTGTTCGAATCATATGTTGGTTCAATAATTGCAGCTATAGCCCTAGCAACAACTTCTGCTATATTTGCAACTCAAACATCAGAATATGATGGCCCAAAATTTATTTTACCTCTATTAATAGCAAGTATAGGAATAGTAGCATCAATAATAGGAACCTTCCTCGTGCGAACTGGAGAAAATGCCTCAATGAATAAACTATTATGGGCTCTTCGTACTGGAATATTTACTGCTGGAGGTTTAGTAATTCTTGGTACGGTTGCTGCAGTTAGCTACTTAGATTTTGAATTAACTGCAGATCAATCAAAATGGAATTTTGTTTGGGTTGTTGTAGTAGGAATAATAGTAGGCCAAATAATTGGTACTGCAACTGAATATTATACAGCTTACGAATATAGTCCAACAAAAAAATTATCCGAACAAGCAGTTACAGGACCTGCAACAGTTATTATTGGTGGAATGGGATTAGGAATGATAAGTACCGCGATACCTACAATCTCAATTGTTGCTGGAATACTTATTTCATATGAATTAGCTAGCATTTATGGTATAGCACTTGCAGCTGTGGGTATGTTATCAACTCTTGGAATTACTTTAGCAACTGATGCCTATGGGCCTGTTGCTGATAACGCTGGAGGTATAGCTGAACAAGCTCATTTACCAGAAGAAACAAGGGAGCGTACAGATGCACTAGATGCTCTAGGAAACACAACTGCAGCTACAGGTAAAGGTTTTGCTATCGGTTCTGCGGTATTAACTTCCTTAGCTTTAATGGTAGCTTATGCTCAATTGGTTAAATTATCTACATTAGATTTAGTTGAACCTATCGTATTAGTTGGTCTTTTGATAGGTTCTGTATTACCTTATGTTTTTTCCTCTATGACAATGCAAGCAGTTGGTAGAGCGGCAAACAGTATGATCCAAGAAGTAAGGCGACAATTTAGAGAAATCCCAGGAATAATGGAAGGAACAGGTAAGCCTGATTATGCAAAAGCTGTAGACATAAGTACAAGCGGATCACTAAGAGAAATGGTTTTACCTGGGTTGTTGGCCGTAATTGCACCTATTCTTGTTGGATCATTAATGGGTAAGGCTGCTTTAGGAGGAATGCTACTTGGATCTATTTCTTCTGGATTCTTACTTGCAGTTACGATGGCAAATGCAGGTGGGGCTTGGGACAATGCAAAAAAATATGTTGAACTTGGTAACCACGGAGGAAAAGGTTCTGAAGCTCACGAAGCCGCCGTTGTAGGAGATACAGTTGGCGATCCTTTCAAAGATACAAGTGGACCTTCACTCAATATTCTTATAAAACTTATGGCTATGGTTTCATTAGTATTTGGTCAATTATTTATTTAATAATTAATAGAAGGAATAACAAAAGAGCTTCTCAATAATTGAGAAGCTCTTTTAATTTTGCAAGAAGGGATTATAAAGTTTTTCATGAGAAATTGTTGTTTCACTTCCATGACCTGGCAGAACAGTCATATTTTCTGGTAAAACCATTAATTTTGTTCGTATACTTTCCAGCAATACAACTCCATCTCCACCAGGTAAATCATAGCGACCTATGCTTTCGTTAAAAAGAGTGTCTCCACTAAATATCACATCATCAACTAAGAAACAAACTCCTCCTGGAGTGTGTCCAGGAGTATGAATAATTTTTATGGTTAAATCACCTAATTGTATCAACTGATCTTGAGTTAAATAAAAATCAGGAAATGGTGCGGGTAAATAATTAGGAATAACTTGTTCTAACCATTCACTACCATTATTAAGAATTCCTAAATCAGCTTCATGCAAAGCAAATTCTGCTTTTGTGGTATCAACTAATTTTGCAACTGCAGCTGTATGATCTCCATGACCGTGTGTATTAAGTATATAACGAATTTTTTTATCTAATTTATTTACTTCAAACGATATACGATCTGCCTCTGCTCCAGGGTCAATCACTATACATTCTTCAGATGTATCCGTAGAAAGTATATAAACGTTTTCTGGAAAAGGAGGCACAACAATTCGTTTTATTTCAACACCTTTTGAATTGGAAAACACTTTTACCTCTCGTCATATATTAATCTAAAAACTATGATAGAAATAAATTATTCTAATGGCATGCCTTCCATATTAGCCCATTCACCCATAGAACCATCGTAATTTGAAACTTTTTCAAATCCCATTAACTTTAATGTAAACAGTACGTGCGCCGCACGTATACCTCCCTGTCAGTAAGTAAATACCTGTTTTTCTCTAGAAACTCCAAGTGATTCAAATATTTTTTCCAAATCCGAAGGCGATTTAAAACATGACATATTATTAGAATCTATTAAATCTATCCATTCCGTATATACACAAGAGGGTACATGCCCAGTATTTTTATTACCTCTGGAATTTTGCCCATTATATTCTTCAATAGTCCGTGCGTCCCAAATGATATCACTATCACTATTTATTGCTGCTAAAACACGGTTATGATCCGCAATTAATGAATCATCTTTTTCTGCGACAAATTTAGTTTTATCAACTTTAGTAGGAACTATAGAAACGGGTTTACTTTCACTAATCCATTTAATCCACCCGCCATTTAACACTTTTGCATTTGTATGCCCATAATAATTAAGTACCCACCAAAATCTTGTGGCTGTTAGTGAGTTTCTACCATCATAACAAATGACTGTAGTATCACTACTAATTCCTAAATTACTCATAAATTCTTCTATCTCTTCAGCATCCATAACATGAAGGGAAGAATTGGCACTTTTAACAAAAGTATTGCTACCAATGTTAACACTATTTGGTATATGCGCTCTAAAAAATGAATCTGGAGGATCACAATCGACAATTCTGATATTCGGCTTGTCCAAATTTTCTAATAACCAATCAGTATCAGCCAACATTTCAGGTTTATAATAATTTTCACTCATAACAAAGCTCCCCGCTTTTTGCTCGTCATGTTAACATATATAGACGATATTACTAAAAGAATAACAATACTATATTAAATATGTAAATAATACTTTGCAGACATTATGATAAATTATGAAAGGAAAAGCGAATAATGACTGAAATGGATACCATAGTATCACTTGCTAAAAGAAGAGGATTTGTTTTTCAATCTAGTGAAATTTATGGTGGACTTGCCTCAACATATGATTATGGCCCCTTAGGCATAGAATTAAAAAGAAATATTCGCGAAAGTTGGTGGAATCATTACATTAGCCAAAGAGAAGATGTTGTTGGATTAGATTCTGCTATATTAATGGCTCCTTCTGTTTGGGAAGCTTCAGGTCATGTGCAAGGCTTTTCCGACCCTCTTGTAGAATGTGTTAAATGCAACCAAAGATTTCGTTTAGATCATCTTGAAAATCAAGATACTTGCCCAAATACAGCATGTGACAATCAACCTCTGTCAGCTCCAAGACAGTTTAATTTGATGTTTAAAACCTTTTTGGGACCTGTTGAAGATGATGCAGCTCAAACATATCTACGACCTGAGACTGCTCAAGGAATATTTGTTAATTTCCAAAATGTACAAACTACCACTAGAAAAAAAATACCTTTTGGTATTGGCCAAATTGGAAAATCTTTTAGGAATGAAATAACCGTAGGTAATTTTCTTTTTAGAACCAGAGAATTTGAACAAATGGAAATGGAGTTTTTTGTAAAACCAGGAACTGATGAAGAATGGCACGAAAAATGGATAAACTACAGTTTAGAATGGTACGATAAATTAGGTATATCTAGAGATAAAATTCAAGTAAGAGCACATGAACACGATGAATTATCTCATTATTCAAAAGCAACTTCAGATATTGAATATTTATTTCCATGGGGATGGGGTGAATTACAAGGAATAGCTAATCGAACTGATTTTGATTTAAAAGCACATACGGATCATAGCGGTGTAAGATTAGACTATTTTGACCAAGAAAATAATGAGCATTACACCCCTTACGTTATTGAACCTGCAGTAGGTGTAGATAGAATATTTCTTACTCTTTTAATTGATGCATACAGAGAAGAAGAAATAAATGACGGAAAAGAAAAACGTACAGTTTTAAAACTGTCGCCACAAATTGCACCTATCCAAATTGCTATACTCCCCTTATCTAGAAATGAAAAATTAGTACCAAAAGCAAAAGAAATCTTCACCCTGCTCAACCAAAACTATAGTTGTGAGTATGATGATGCTCAAAGTATTGGTAGACGATACCGAAGACAAGATGAAATTGGTACCCCTTTATGTATAACGGTTGACTTCGATACAATTGAAAAGGATAACCAAGTTACAATCAGAGATCGAGATACAATGAAACAAATTCGAATCCCAATTGAAAACTTACAAGAGCATATACAAAAAACTTTATTTTAAATATGAAAATATTACACTTTGCAGATCTACATATTGGTGTTGAAAATCATGGCTTCCCAGATCCTCAAACTGGAGTTTCTACTAGATTATTAGACTTTTTACAAACCTATGATGAAATGATTGACTATGCAATTAATCAGAATGTAGATCTTGTGGTTTTTGCTGGAGATGCGTATAAAATAAGAGATCCTTCACAAACACACCAAAAAGAATTTACTAATAGAATCATAAAATTAGCAGAAAATAATATACCAACATATCTAGTTGCAGGTAATCATGACTTACCTGCAATACAAGGTAAGGCCAATGCGTTAGAAGTATTCCCTATATTTAATCAAAATATGGTTCATGTTTCAGATCGTTTAGATACAACTAATATTCAAACTAAATCAGGCCCAATCCAAGTAATTGGTCTACCATGGATTAAACGAAGCCAATTTCTCTCTCGCAGCGATACTCAAAGTTTAACAATAGACAAAATAACAGAACTCCTTGAAGAAAGAATAACACGAAGCATAATGTGGGAAATTGAAAAACTTGACCCCTCCATTCCAGCAATTCTGGTTGGCCATGTAACAGTTGCAGGAGCAACTGTTGGTACAGAACGAAGTATGATGCTCGGACGCGATCACACTATCTTAACTTCAACTTTAGCAAGCCCTTTACTTGACTATATTGCCTTAGGGCATATTCATAAACATCAAATTCTAGCGAGAAATCCACATGTTGTATATTCCGGCAGTTTGCAAAGAGTAGACTTTTCTGAGGAAAAAGAAGATAAAGAGTTTTGTGAAATTGAGTTGGATAATACTAAAGACCCCGGATCAAGAATGGTAAATTTTAATTTCAAGCCTGTTGCGGCTAGAGAATTTATCACTATCGATATTGATATTACTAATGAATCTGACCCCAATAAACAAATTGCTGAATTACTAAAAAATAAAAAGGTTGATAATGCTGTGGTCAGAGTAAGAGTAAATGTATCTGAGACCCTTTCTTCCTTGATTGAAGAATCCACCATTAGAGAAAACTTACATCAAGCTCACTATATTACTTCAATAACAAAAAATATCCAACGTGCCAGTCGATCAAGAATAACTGCTGAAGCAAGTAGAGGTCTTTCATATAGAGATGCTTTAGATGTTTATATGAATTCAATAAATCTTGACACTAAGAAAAAAAATGAATTAATGGAGTCACTAGATAAACTAATTCAAGCAAATGAAAATGATAGCTAAAAACTAACAAAAGATTGGAGAAGCATTATGCCAGAATATAAGCAACATGTACTAGTTTGTGATGTCGTAAGAGACGATGGTCGAAGATGTGGAAACAAAGGCGGAGGTAATGTCAAAAAAAAATTTGCAGAAGTATTGGCTGCAAATGATTTGAGTTCTGAGGTTTATGTTTCTAGTGTTGGTTGTACAAGTCAACACGGACTGTGTGAAATGGAGCAAGCCAGTATACTTATTTATGGAAAAAATAATCAGGGAACCTGGTATATTGCTGATGATAACGATGTTGAACAAATTGTGGAAGAACATATCATTAATGGTAATATAGTTGAATCTCTTCTTAATGAAAATATGAAAGTACGATTAGATAATTAATGGACGAAGAAAATACTCTTCCTAAAATATCCCATTACAAATCTGAAATAATACTATTTTTATTGGTTATTATTACAGTAGTTTCGATTGTATTTATCATGCAAGAACGTACAAAAAGAGCACCAGATTTTCAAGCAAAAATTTTTCCTAGTATGGACGAAACTTTTGAGTTAAAAGCAAATATTGGCACACCAATATTAATAAACTTTTGGGCATCATGGTGTGTTCCATGTGAAGTAGAATTTCCTCATATACAAAAAATGAGAGAAAAATATGCAAAGGATGAATTGATAATATTTGGAATAAACTCTTTTGATCTTCCAGAAGATGCAATTAACTTCATAAATAGACTTAATATATCTTTTGAAACTGGACCAGACCCTAATGGTGAGATCAACGACCTTTATGAAATTACAGGATTACCTGTGACAATATTTATTGATAAAAAAGGGATAATTCAAGAAAAAAAAATTGGATACATTAATGAGGAAACTCTCCAAGAATGGATTTCAAAGGAGATTGAGACATAATGGATAACATTACAGGATTTGGATTTTTCTTTTTATTAATAAAATTAATCCATATAACAGCTTCTACCATATGGGTAGGCGGAAGTTTATTTTTTTTACTTGTAGTCAATCAATCACTAAAAAATGAAAATAAATTCATAAAAGGGATCCTAGGTTCAAATTTTAAACAAATTGTTGATTTATGTATATGGATATTATTACTTAGTGGTGTGATATTAACAGTAAATAAACTAACCTCTAATGATGCAACAGTAATTTACGGATCGTTACTAGGATTCAAACTAGCCTTAGTAGCCTGGGTTACTTTTTTAATATGGTTTAAAAAAAGTTCAAAAAATTACTTTACAGAAGAATCTATGACAAAAAATCAAATGTTAAAAGATTTTTTTTCTCGTGATAGACTATTAGTAATACTAGGAATAGGTATTATTTATGTTTCCGAAACTTTAGCGAATTTACAAAATATATAGGAGTGTTAATTGAAAAAATATCTTACTGATATGCTAGTATGCCCAACTTGTAAAAGTGATTTATCTTTAGAAGTAGTATTAGAAAAAGATGATGATGTCATATCTGGTAAATTGCATTGTGAAAACGGAAAGTGTAAAGAAATATATACAATTGAAGACTCAATTCCTAATCTTCTCCCTAATGAATTAAAATGATCTGAAACTATTCCAATTTTCCTATGTTCAATATCTGACCTTGATTTGTATTAGATTCAATTAATTTATCAATCATTATTTCTAATTCTGGGTGTTCCCAATGTGGATTAATTTCTGAAAGAGGTATTAATACAAATAATCGTGAATGCATTCTTGGGTGAGGAATTACTAGTTCTTCTTTTGCAAGAATACGCTGACCGTAGGAAATAATATCTATATCAACAGTTCTTGGTCCATTTATAAAATTGGGTTTTCTACCGCAATGGATTTCAATTTCTTGACAAAAGCGAAGTAATTTATGCGCATTTATTTTACTTATTGAACTACAAACCAAATTATAAAAATTAAACTGATCTATGAAACCTTGTGGAGTTGTTTCATATACAGATGAAATCAGATCTATTTCTAATTTAGAATTCAAATGCATTAAGGCATGCTGTAGATTATATTTTCGATCACCAAGATTAGATCCTAAGGAAAAATAAATACGGTCTTGGTTCATTAATGACTCCCACGAATAACTGCATCTGTCATTTTAACAATTTTGGATATCTGCTCTACATCGTGTACCCGTACCATATCAGCACCTTTAGTTATTGATATGGATACTGTTGCAGCAGTTCCTTCTACTCTCCTATTTATTGGTGCATTTATAACAGCTCCAATAAATGATTTTCTTGATGTTCCAACCAACAATGGGTAATCTAATTCTAAAAAGCTATCAAGATTATTTAATAAACAAAGGTTTTGTTCTATATTTTTTCCAAAACCAAAACCTGGATCTAGAATAATGTTTTTTTTCTTTATTGCAGATTTTATGGCAATTTCAGTACTTCTAATTAAACTCTGTTTAATTTCAGAGATCATATTCTTATAATCGTTATTATCCTGATTATGCATAATTATCAATTTACCCTTATAGTCTGCAATTATCTCGGCTAATTTTGGATCAGCATTCAATCCGGAAATATCATTGATTATAGATGCTCCATTTAAAAAGGATGCATATGCTACATCAGAACGATATGTATCTACACTTACGAGAACATCAAAATTTTTGTTAATTGAATCCAAAACAGGCAATAAGATATCAATTTCTTTTTGAGAATTAATTTTATTAGGGTTACCCCCCCACTTTTCACCAAATGTTTGTGATTCATAAGTTGCAGTTAATAATGGACGTGAAGATTGAGCTCCTATATCTATTATATCAACTTCATGTTTTATAAAAGATTCACACTTTCTGTTTATAATATCTAGTTCTTGGGTACCGTCTTTAGAAAAGGAATCTAATGACAAATTAATAACACCCATAATTAGAGTCCGTTGTCTGGTTTCGAGTACTGTATCTAATTGTTTTAATAATTTTATATTAACCATTAATTTTCTACCTAATTAGGTGGATCTATTTCAAAAAAAAAACTCGTTTATTTATTATACATATTCAAGATAAACTATTTAAACAGGTTTACTAGTTGAATATATTATGTTTTCATTTTACGATTAATTTCGCTAAACAGATAAATCAATTATTGAAACAAATGTATATTAGAAGAGGTGATTTGAAATGAGCAACAGTATTGCCGATAAAGCTAAATCAAATTTTACAACGGATTTAGGTACAATCAATTACTATAGCTTAGAAAAAATTTGTAAAAAATACAAAATCAATCTACAAGATCTTCCGTTTACTATCCGTATAATCTTAGAAAATATAGTCAGAAACATGGATGGTGAAGTCGTAACTGAAAACGACCTTAATACTGTCTTAAGTTGGTCGCCATCCAAATTGCCAGAACAAGAAATTCCTTATATGCCTTCAAGAGTATTAAGCCAAGATTTCACGGGGGTACCTGCTGTTGTTGATTTAGCCAGTATGAGATCTGCTGTAGAACGTATGGGAGGAAACCCTAAAATTGTGAACTCCATTGTTCCATTAGATTTAGTTATTGATCACTCGGTACAAATCGACTTTTTTGGAACTAATACATCTTTTGCACTGAATGCTGAAAAAGAATTTGAGAGAAATCATGAAAGATACTCTCTTCTAAAATGGGCACAAAATGCTTTTGAAAACACCCGGGTAATACCTCCTGGAGTTGGAATATGTCATCAAGTTAATTTAGAATTTTTATCAAATGTAGTATCAACAAAAATTGTTGATGGGGAAATTATTGCCTTCCCTGACACTGCAGTTGGTATGGATTCCCATACTACTATGGTAGATGGACTTGGTGTTCTAGCTTGGGGTGTTGGAGGCATTGAAGCAGAGGTTGTATTGGTTGGGCAACCATATTACATGCTAATGCAAGAAGTTATTGGTGTTAAACTTACCGGTGAACTTCAAACAGGAGTAACTGCAACCGACTTGGTATTAACAATTACAGAAATGCTACGTAAAGAAGGAGTAGTAGGGAAATTTGTTGAATTTTATGGAGAAGGTATTGATAAATTACCTTTAGCTGATAAAGCAACAATATCAAACATGTGTCCAGAATATGGTGCAACAGCTGCATTATTCCCTGTAAACAACGAAACCATTAAATATCTAGAATTAACAGGACGGTCCAAAGAACAAATTGAACTAGTGACTAAATATACCAAAAAGCAAAGTCTTTTTTATTCTCCTGGGGATCCTGATCCCAAATACACAAAATCATTATTATTAGATCTATCTACTGTTGAACCAAGCCTAGCGGGTCCGCGTAGGCCACAGGACAAAGTTACTGTAAATGGATTAAAAGAAAGATTCCATACATCCATGAAAGAATTATATGGGAAAGAAACTACTGACCCCAAAACTGACTTCGGTGTAAAAAGTAGTGTAGAGGGTGTAAAAATAGATATTGATGGAGAAAGCTCTTATATTGATCATGGTTCAATTGCCATAGCAGCTATTACAAGTTGTACGAATACTTCTAATCCTTCAGTCATGATTGGTGCAGGGTTGATTGCAAAAAAAGCTATTGAACTCGGGCTAACTAAAAAACCATGGGTAAAATCAAGTTTAGCGCCAGGCTCACAAGTAGTTGACGATTACTTAGAAGCTGCTGGACTCCAAACATATCTGGATGATTTGGGTTTCAACATTGTTGGCCATGGATGTACAACATGCATTGGAAATAGTGGACCTCTAATTGAGTCAGTTGGAAATGCAGTTGATGAAGAAGATCTTGTGGTTTCAGCAGTTCTTAGCGGAAATAGAAACTTTGAAGGTAGAGTACACCAGCAGGTTAAAGCTAGCTTCTTAGCTTCACCTATGCTAGTTATTTCATACGCTTTAGCAGGTACCGTTAACATAGATCTGGAAAATGAACCCGTAGGATACAATAGCAAAGAACAACCAATTTATCTAAAAGATATTTGGCCATCACATGAAGAAGTTCGCGACACTATGAATAAAGCACTGAATGCTGACATGTTTATCAAACGATATAGCTCAGCCTTTGAAGGTGATACTAGATGGCAAAATCTTCCGGTGCCTACAGGTAATTTATACAATTGGGACCCCACATCAACATACATTCAAGAATTTCCAATTTTTGAAGATATATCTTTGGAACCTGATGATATAACTGATATTAGTAACGCAAGAGTATTTGCTGTCCTTGGTGACTCAATTACAACAGACCATATATCTCCTGCAGGTGGAATCTCCATTTCCAGTCCTGCTGCTGAATACTTACAAGATAAAGAAGTATCACAAAAAGACTTTAATAGTTATGGTTCAAGACGTGGGAATTATGCGGTTATGGTTCCAGGCACTTTTGCAAATATACGACTAAGGAACGGTTTAGCACCTGATAAAGAAGGCGGGTACACAACCCATTTCCCTACAGGAGAGGTTGTTTCTTTATTCGAAGCTGCTCAACGTTATAAATCTGAAAATACTCCTTTGGTCGTGCTCGCAGGAAAAGAATACGGTTCTGGGAGTTCTAGAGACTGGGCTGCAAAAGGGCCCTTTTTGCTAGGTGTAAGAGCTGTGATAGCCGAAACATATGAAAGAATTCATCGAAGTAATCTAATAGGAATGGGTGTAATACCTCTGCAATATTTGGACGGAGAGAATAAAGAATCTCTAAATTTAGAAGGTAATGAAATTATAGATATACATGGACTAGCAGATAACTTAACTCCAGGTAAAATAATTGATGTTACTGCAACAAAAACAGATGGCTCAAAAACTCAATTTAAAGTAAAAGTAAGAATTGATGCGAATATCGAAGTTGACTATTATCACCATGGAGGAGTCCTCCAATATGTTCTTCGTAAAATGGTTAAAGAAAACTAATAATGTTTGTTCAAGTTTCTCATATAGAAATTTTCCCAGACAAACTCAAACAAATCAAATCTATTTTTAGGGAATCTGTTTTACCTATAATCGAAAGCCAGGATGGCTTTGTAAAGTTTCATTTATATACAAATGAAAAAAATAACACGATCGTAGTTAATAGCTTTTGGGATTCTGAAGAATCTATAGAGAGAGTTTTTAATAGTGGAATTTATCAAGATCAAGTTACAAAATTCGAGAAACTCTTTGCTAGCTCTCCTATCCGAAATGTTTATGAAGTTAGTATTTAAACTACCAAAGAATTGTTAGAACATACTCGGTTGGAAATTCTGAATCTTCGATAGGATCAATAGGTTCTATACCAAATTCTCTTAATACAAAATACAATTGCCTCAGGTGTTGAACTGTATGCCCAGCAACCAAATCAAGCCTTTCAGATACACTTCTATCATCTTCCCCACGTGGGCCAATTTGAGCTAATTTGTCCAAGTCTAATTCTGAAACTTTTGATTTAAATCCTTCGAGCACCCCTTTACCATAGTCGGCTATATCATTAAATGAATTATATGATCTACCCGTAAGATCTGAACGAGGTGGATAATTCCCAGAATCTAATCCAATCATAGTGATTTCAGTAAACATAAACATATGATATCCAAATTCACGCATTGGTCTATCACGATCTGGGGCTGTCCAGTCTAATTTATCATCTGGCATTAATCGAAGATTTTTTTCAACTGAGGCTAAAGTTTTTTCAAGAATTGCCAAAGTTTCTTTTGGAGTTCTTGCTTCAATATCGACATTAATAGTCAATGCTTCTGATAATTGCCTTGGATTAAATCCGTTTATTACAGTTTCTCCAACTACAGTAACGGGAACGGCCCTAAAACCTAAATCTCGCAACTCTTGTAGAGCTCCCTGGTCATTTTGTATATCTCGCTCTATATATGCAAATCCATTTTTTGAAAGAAACTCTTTCGTTCGGGCACAAGTCGCTCAGCCTTTTCTTGCATAGACTTTAATATCCAAAGCCATATCATTACTCCTCTCAATTTATGAAAATTATACTGAAATTATCTTTAAAAAAAATACAAAACAATCAATTTTAATGATTTAAATCATATAATTTTGAATTTAAAATTGTTGCGGACATAAAATAATGGGTATATATTAATTAAATATATTGAATATAATGCGGAGCTCTTTTATGCCCATAGAATTATACATAATTGCATACTTACTGGGAGCAATTCCTTTTGGCTGGATGATCGGAAAAGCTAAAAATGTAGATGTTTTTTCCGAAGGAGATGGTCTACCTGGTGCTGCAAACATCTTGCGTCTATTTGGGCCAATTGAAGCATTGGTTGTATATGGGCTGGATACAACTAAAGGTTTATTAGCTATTTATATAGCTACACTTCAAGGTATAACAGACCTGCAATTATTAATAGTTGCAAGTATAGCAATATTAGGTCATTGGAACTCAATTTTTACTAAATTTCGAGGTGGCGATGGTGTCACTGTTTTGATTGGAATTACCATCGGACTTTTACCAACGCTAGGATTTATAAGTGTGTCAATTGGAGTAACTGTAGCTGCAATAGCTAGAAAAACTGGACACCATGCTTCACTCTGGGGTGGGATTGCCTGCTACGGATTCCTTCTTTTGGGAAGTTATTTATTAAACACTAACACAACTTTCGTGTATGGAATTTTATCTTTAGCAACTTTGGTATTATTTCATAGTTTATATGGTCATATGAAAAGACGAAATAAAATGGTTTACTAATCTAGGGGATCAAGAAAGCATTAATTTCTGACATAGATTGCCTAGACTCAAGATTATAGACAAAATTATAAACTGCTTCTGATTTTTCCTCACCTAAAATAGGTTGGGCCAATCCTATAAACTTCTGACGAGTATCTGTCCACCCTAAAGGATTTTCTGGTTCTCCTTTGGGATATTCAACATTTTGCTCATATCTCTGACCGTTTACTGTCGTAAGTGAAATATTTGACTCCATTTCATGATTAAACGTTTTTTGAGTAACAGTTACTTTACTCATCATTTCTTAAAGAGTTTTATCGCCAATTAATTTGTACGAATCCCATAAATATTCACCCTGCATAGCTGCTACTGCAGCTGCAAAATACGCACTGAATTGTGCTTCAACAGTGTTTTTAGGATAATCAGAAGAATATCCCACCATATCATAACCTGTTTTACCTATAGTAATATCTATGTTCGTAATATCTTGATAATTGATACTATTTGACTGTGTTATATCTAATACAGCGTCTATAGTTGCATGACTAAACCTACAACAAGGATATGGTTTAACTGCTGTATTCATAACTTCAAAATCTGTTCCATAAGAATCAAATATCGAAAAGTTTGTAATTTCACCTTCCGAATACAGGTTAAAATATCCAAATTTACCTTCTATAGGCTCTGTTGCACCCAAGTATCCATGTTGTGCCATAACAAGACTTAATATTGAGTTGTGGGGAGTAAGACCAGTATGAAATCTTTTATTCCATGATCCATTTTCTAAAAATTGTTGTGAACCTGCAATCTGACTAATATTTAACCCCATTGCATTTTGTATTATATCTGTACTCAGGTTTAATAATTTACCACCAGCAGCTGTACATCCAAAAATATTAGTAGTAGCTGTAGCATGGAATCCTTTTCTATGTATCAATGGTCCATGGGTTCTACCAATTTTAAGTGTTATATCATATCCAATAATTGACGCTAGTAAAAAATCCATTCCAGATTTTCCATACTCTTGTGCTAAAGCTAAATTAGAAGAAAAAATCGGTGTTCCAGGATGAATTATGGATTCTTGATGAGTATCATCAAAATCCATACTATGAGCTAGGGTCGCATTAGCCAATGCAGCATAATGAGCAGGATATTTATATGGGAAACCAATTACTTGCGAAGGTCCTGAAGCTCCACTAACCAATTTTTTTATACCATTCATAATTGGTTGAGAAGATTCGGCGAGATAAGCTCCTCCTAAAGTAACACCAAGGAAATCTAATAATAATTGTTTACATCTATCCACAACCTCCGGTGGTATGTCTTCAAATTTCATAGATGATAAGTAATCTAAAGAAAGTTGAGTGATGTTATTATTACTCATAGTACAAACCTTAATATTATTGGTCGGGGTGGTGGGATTTGAACCCACGACCTCCTGTTCCCAAAACAGGCGCGCTTCCCCTGCGCCACACCCCGAATTATAAAATGAAAAGTCTATGA
>MDTE01145659.1_pt1 | contig 23059 bp, 32 predicted proteins | sample 811231 | NCBI WGS metagenome assembly MDTE01 (sample SAMN05326651, study PRJNA326480) | marine metagenome | isolation source: seawater | place: Indian Ocean: Red Sea | collected 2010 | reverse complement strand
TAGTAACATACTCCCGTAAAGAATTAATATGAACAGCAACATTAACTTTGCCCGTTCTGCCGTTGATAATCTCTTTGCAGGTGCAATTTACAAGAGAGCTTTGTATGCCGTCAGTCTTTGAAAATGTAAGGGAAGTTCCCATGTATTTCTTTTCTGTGTCAGCTATCCAAGTCTCATGATCTGTAAGGTCGTATGGAGGTGAATCAATCATATTTCTAATATCAAACACCTTAATAAGCCTATTGGAGTTTATCTTAAGGTTGTTTATCATATTATCTATAGCATAAATTAGCGTATCATCTGAGTTATAGTTCTCGCTTAACCATTCTCGCTCCCTCTGTGAAAGACTCCTATAGCTTTTATATTCATACATCATCTCATTTCTATGCATACGGTTCTTTTTACCATTAAAAGCACCGACACTTATTAGGGATTCAATGCATGTCTTGTTTACTTTGAAGCCTAGCGTTAAAAGCGTATCTAGCCAAGTAAAATCTGAGAAGTTTTTGCCGAGCCTCTTCTCTATTTGAGGGATTAAATCAAGCATCTTCCTAGACTCAGCAGTACCAACACCCTTTACGTTTGTGATGCCAAAATATATCTTGTCCCCATTAGCAGTAAAGTCTGTGTAGAAATGGCCAACTCTAGGAGGTAATACCTCTATGTCGTATAGCTTAGCATCAGATACTAGTTCCTTGATCTCCTGTTGAGGATCTGGCTTTCTCTGGGCGTGATTAAGATAAGATTCAAAAAACCTAACCCGTCGATGAACTTTGCAGTAGGCGCTTCTGTATGCGTTGACGGCATATGAAACAGCGTGTGACTTATTAAATGCGTATCTGTTCGACTTCTCAATCCATCCAAATATTTCTTCTGATGTCTCTTCATCAATACCTTTGTTAATAGCCCCCTGCACAAAGGAGCCCTTGATTTCAGCCATAAGCCCAGCTTTTTTCTTGCCAATAGCCTTTCGTAAATTGTCGGCTTCTTTGAGATCAAAGTCAGCAAGCTGTTGAGCTATCTTCATAGATTGCTCTTGGTATACAAGAACCCCAAATGTCTCTTTCAGAATTGGCTCAAGGCTATCATGCAGATACTTTACCTCATCAATGCCCGCTTTACGATCAACATAGTGCTGCGTCATAGATTTGCCTTCGGTAAAAGCTTTCAAACAGCCGGGACGAATAAGCGAAATTAATGCAGCTAGCTCTTCAATATTTCTTGGGCGTACTCTTTTTGCCCAAGATCTACCGAGCTGAGATTCTAACTGGAAGACTCCTTTGGTATATCCTTCACAGATTAGATCCCAAGTTTTATCATCATTAAAGTTGTCAATATTAAACGTAGAATTCGCCATTTGCAAATGCTTTCTCAAACTTAGTCTTTTCTGAAATATTACGTTGGAACTTTAAGAACTTAATCAATATGTTAGCCGTGTCCTTAACGTCCTGTAGGGCATCGTGAGCGTTCTGTTTGCTCTCTTCAGGAAAACCCATATACTCTCTAAGGAAGTCCATACTAAGGCTCTTGAAGTCTTTATTGTTCTCAGTCCAAGAGAATACCATATCCATTAGGTCTAACTTAAAAATTGGATTAAATACAGTCTGTCTCCCTCTAGAGTCAGTCGTGCCGTACATGTCACACATCCTTTGGACGATTGGCAGGTCAAAGCCAATGATGTTATAGCCTGCTGCAATCGGAGCCGTGTAAGAGGTTCCTCTAAAGTTGAACTTGTTGCAGAAATCCTCAAACTTTTGCCAAACACTTTTTGGTGACGGTGCTTTTGCTAAGTCCTTGCGGTTCTTCCCAGTGATTTGAAGCGCTTCGTCTTCGATAGGATCGAATCCTGCCTCAATAGCCTTCTTGTCGTCGAGAATGGGTCTGATTTCACTATTGAATACTCCGCCGGGCTGCAACGTTAATCGTCTGCCATGAAGAGCTATTGCCGCAATCTGGGTAGGTTGCGTCTTATGTGGGTTTCTAGACCCTGTTTCAAAGTCAAAAACAATAATATCTCTATAATTCATTACGCTTTCCTTTTTAGTTCTATGAACATATCAACAGCATCGTCGATACTCTTATAAATTTTGCTAAACTTTAACCTCTTAGAGTGTACTTGATAAGTACGAGACATCCCATTTCTTGATGGAATATAGTTTCCTAAATTGCATAAACTAATATCCTTGTACTCAATCGCACATCCAGAAAAGATGACTGATTTGTAATCCTTTTTGATATCCATTATTCTTTTATCTCCATTATCTTACTTAGTAGGTCAATACCTAGTATATCGAATTTAACGTGCCCCTGCTCTTCAAGGTCTCCCATTTCAAAACCAGCGACGAGGTTGTTGTTTTTGTCCTGTACCATTGGGCACACTTCATTTAATTTATTTGATGATATAATCACTCCGGCGGCGTGCTTGCCTTGAGACTTTATAGTACCCTCAATATCCATAGCCTGTTGAAACACAGAAGATAGTGGCCCGATTAAATCATCTTCACTATTGACTTTACACCATCTATCTAGAATTTCTGGTTGATACAATAGAGTCCATCTGATTAAAGACTTCTCGCCGCTTTGCTCTAAAAGGTCTGATACATCTGCCTCATTGGGAATGTTCTTAGTAAGTTCATTCATCTCAGAGAAAGAAACATTGCTATTTATTCTCATGACTTCCTTAAGAGCAGCACGACCCTGTAGTTTGTTGAAGGTAATCATCTGTGATACATTGTCTTCGCCGTATTTTGTCTTGATATAGGCGATAACTTCATCGCGTTTTTCTGCTGGCACATCTAGGTCGATATCAGGTAGGGATACATGATCTTCAGTGTTACGTCCAGCGTTGTAAAATCTCTCAAAAATTAGGTCATATTCAATCGGATCAATCTCCGTGATACCAATCAGGTAGGAGATAAGACATCCGGCAGCAGAGCCTCTTCCCGGCCCCGGCAACCAGCCTTGTTCCCTAACAAAGTTTACAATATCCTGAACGATTAGGAAATAACCAGACAGTCTGGCGTCAAAAATAACGTCCATCTCATTCTTGATTCTATCGAGATACTCTTGCTTTTTTTGGTCGTCATCTACTTTGCCAGTTTCAGCGAGTAAAGTTCGCCAACCATCTCTACATAGTTGCTTAAGATATTCGTCTTCGGTGTATCCTTCTGGACAGTCGAACTCAGGCAGCATTGGCTGACCCAAAATGTCGTATTCCTCGCACTGATCTGCTATTTCATTGCTCATAGCAATCTGTTCGTCAGTGTACTTAGACTTGACCTCTTCTATAGTCGGCAAGTAAAACTTGTCTGACGAGAAAAAGGGCTTCAAGTGCTTGAAGGAGTCGAGCTTACCTTTGACTTTAGACATTGTAGTCTTCATGCCTGAACACAGAAGTATCCTATGAACCTCTGCTTCATTCTCTTCTACGTAGTATGCAGAATATTGCTTCAATCCGTCTATGCAGATAAGATTTTTATCAAGCGAAGCTTCCGTTAGTTTATATACTACATCATCTTCATACATATTCTTCTTAGAAACAAGGTCAATCAGCGCATACCAGCCAGCTTTATTCTTAGCGATAACAGTTTTCTTTTTGCCGTTATCAAACTCTAGAGTACATCCCATAATGGGCTTAATGTCGTTCTTCTTGCACTCTTTGTAGAACGTAACTGCCCCTGATATAGTGTTAATATCAGTGATTGCGCACGCTTTGTATCCAAACTCTTTACACTTCTTAGCTAACTTGTCTGGCTTTGAGAAGCCTCGCTGTAGACTGAAGTGAGTTTTTACATTTAGTGGAGTCCAACTCATCTAAATAATCCTATGTAGTCTTTCTGTGTCTAAATCTTTTTAAGTCTGAGATTGCAACATTGTAACAGTCAGCCCTAACTATGAACCCATTAGACGGGTCTATCTGGCCTTTAGTCAGCTTCTTGGCTTTTTCAAAATATTCATCATGCTCTAGCCATCCTAAGACCCAAGCTCTACCCCATCGCTTGTTCTTGTTTTCAATTCTAACAAATGCGTACCTGTCGCATTTTTGCTTTGTGTTAAAATTAGCAACTGAACACTCGTAGAACGGTTTAGGTTCTGAGGTGCATCTCTTTGTCTTAACATCGTACTTGATGCCTGACTTAGAAACTATGTCGTAATCGTATGTGTTATTAATTGTACCATCAATAACTACGTTTGCAACCTCTTCTCCTAAAAAACCTGCGATATTTCCGCCGCCCTTCATGATGGAGTTGCGTATTACACCCATCTCTCTAGACTTAGCCCAAGCGCGCTTCTTCATTTCTTCTGTAATTTTTATCTCAATCATCTTTGCGTCCTTCATCTAGTAAGAATATTGATTCACTGACACCTTCGTGTGTGTCTCCAACATGATAAGAGTCTTTAACAATTTCACCGTTTAGCATTGGCCCTAGTAGCCATATGTAAAAACACTCAGTTCTGTAGAGCATACCTCTCGGAAGTTTAATGTAGGATATGGGCATGTGATCTTCAATCTTGTGGTGCTTGCCTGAAAGTCTTCTTTTAATGTCATCAGCCTTGCCTACATAAACAACTTCGCCGTTTTCCCACGCAAAGTAAATCCCAGAAGTGCCATGCTCAACATATCTAGATGCCGATTCCTTAGTGAACTCTGGTGCTGGGGGTTGCGGCATGTCATGCATATGCATAAGCTCCGCATGCACTTTAGCTCTCTGCAACTCTAGATCTCTTCTTTCTGGAGCCAGTTGCGCGGCGGCATAATCTGCCGCACATTTAGACCAGTACTCTTCTTTGTCTTGTATCTCGTTTACTAGTGCAGCTATAAATTCTTTTTGTTGGTTGATAATTTCGACCAAATCTCTCAAGTCTTTTATTGTTTTAGCTCCGGGCTGTATCTCGGTTCTTATAGCTCTCTTAGATTCAGCGAAGGTCATGCCTGTCTGCTGTGACAATTTAACAATTTGACTGTGAATGGACTGTTGCGCCGACTCATCATGCTCCTCTTGCTGCGTTCTAAAAATTGGGTTAGGAGTCACTTCTCTCCATGAAGGATAATTCATATCGAGATATCTGATAACAGGCGCTATGGTTCTATTTAAGTCGTCAGCAATTTCTTGTGGAGACTTTTCTGCTGCATACCTAACAATATAAATACGTTCTTCATTGGAAAGTCTACCTCTTTTGAGAGTATCCGTTTGCTCTTTAGTCATTATCCGGGCGCCTCATAATATCCAACATCAAAACCTTCTCTTGTACATTCTTGTATTGTGTCTAACATTCCAAACTGTTCTAAGTGATTGCTAACATGCCTACACATGCTCTCATTAGTTCCGGGCCAATCCTTTTTGCAAAAGTCACAAAGCTTTTGACATTTCCAGTGAGATTGATTCCTAGAAAGCAGTCTTGGTTTGGTTGTCTTCTTAATCTCTTCAAACCTGTCCTTCAGCATCCCCAAGAACTTCTGCCTGTCGCTTTCCTCAAAACAAATACTAAACGGCCCACCGTCCCTAATGAAGTATATCGACATAATCGCGTCTTCATATTCAGGGAAAAGTTTAGAAATTGCATAATGATACAGCATTAATTGTGGGTCTTTACACAGCTTCTCATAAGTCTTCTCTTCTCCTGTAGCCCAGTTAAGCCTGCGTCCTGTCTTCCAGTCGATAACTTCGATAACTCCGTCATCAACTTCGGTCACTAAGTCAATAGTACCTTTAATAGCTAGCCGACCCTCAACGGTAGTTCCGTCTGGCATATCGTACTCATATTTGGCCCAGTCCTCTTCTATAGCAATATCAAATTGTGGTTCAGCAGCTACGATATTTCTGTTGCGAGGATCAAAGATTCCATCTTCATAAGTCAACGCTTCCCAAGTCGTTTTATCACAAAACTTATAGTCAGCATTAGTGTAATGATGAGTGCAATTAGATGTGTAATGGTCGTAGCTACGCTTAAGGATTTCGTTTACAAATTTCTTTGTTCCGAGTCTACGTTTAGTAAACTCGACCTCTCCGATAGCGTCATCCTCAAGCAATAGCTCGGCCTTATCTTGGTGTAGCTTTTTACAACCGGCTAGAACTTCCATAACTTTATGGACGACAGTTCCCAGCTGAGCTTTCTTGCCAGATACGGTCTGATGACCTAAAACATAGGTCATAAAGTACTGCATTTGACAATACTCAAAATTGTTGTAACTAGAGCTACGTATGTATGTAACTAACATATTTATTCCTTGATTTTCTTGATACCGCCAACAAGTTCAGGTTTGTCCTCAACTGGCTCCGGTACTACGGGTTGTATCACATCTCCCAACCAACCCCATTGTTCTAAGAGAGAAATAACTTCTTTGTTCGTTTCTAAAAGGCTAAGATCTTTATTATCAATCACAGCGTCGTATTCTATATTGTTGACTTCTGTCTCGCTAGAGTGCGCGTCATCTGAATCATCTCCCCTAGTTAATCGTATAACTTTGCCACCAGCTCTTTGAACTGCTTCGGCCTCGTTGGGAAACCTGCAATCTGAGATAACAGCAAATAAAGACTCTTCTTCCCTAATGTTTCTCAGTGTTCTATCAGTCCAAATGTCTGGATGAATCTTGCGACAAATGTCCGTCCCAAAGTGCTGTAGAAATTCTCTAGCTGTCATCCTGCCTTCGTTCTCGCCTTCATAGCCGGGCATGTCTTCCCACCTAATCCAAGTTAGACTGTTCTTATCTAGATCTGTACCATAGCACTGTGGCTTTGTTAATCCAAAAAGACCAGTAGCTATCTCTTTGAGAGATGATGCGAAAGAGTAGTGCTTAATAAAAGGCCACATACTCTCTGCCGCCCACATGCCAAACTCAAGGTCGGTGCGCGTTACATCAAGAGCGCCTTTTGTGGTTTTCTTCTCACCGTTTTCATCTACAGAGACCGTATCTATAACAAGGTGTCCATCTGCGGAAAGATCAAAACCATCTATTACATTATAAGACCTCATTTGGTATCCATGCAAGAATGAACAACATGAATTTTTGCCGGATTGTTTTTTGCCAGCAAACGCCAAGATTCTAGTCATACTAATACTCCTTCTAACTGTTCAAGTATTTCATTATTTATTTGTTCTACTGTCATATCGCCAATATCTTTCTGCGATATGTTTGGTCTGTGATAATTAAATCGCCTGCCGCATTTCTTCATTATCTGCTCAGCGGCTCTATGTCCAGCTTCATCATAATCTGTCAGGACTACCAAGTTTAATGCGCCACTTTTTTCTAGCAATACTAACTGATCATCGCTCATGTTTGCGCCAAATATTCCGACACAATTTTCTATACCTGCCTCATGCAACCGCCAAACATCTCCTTGCCCTTCAACTACAAATGCGGTGCCTGTTTCTAGTATTTTGTCCTTAGATAAATTTAGGCCGTACAGATAAGAGCTTTTTCTAAACCCTCTGCTGTGCAGCCACTTAGGTTTCATATTTTCGTAGACCGACCGGCCTATACATCCAATATAATTATAGCCCTCATCATAGATTGGGACAACAACTCTGTTAGACATTGGCTTATTTTTTTTGCTACAAAGTCCTACATCAAATTTTGCAAGAATCTCTTCACTGTAGCCTCTGTTAATATAATAACTAGCTGGTATGTTTAATTCCTGTAAAATTAGATCTCTGTCTATGGCAGGAGTTGACCTCTCTGGATCTCTGTGAAAAATTTCAAGCAGCTTTAAATCATTGTTGGAATCTACATTCTTGATGTCCTTAAGCTCAGACTCGCTTAACCCTAGAAAATCCATGCAAAACTTAACGGTCTCATATATATTAGGATTACCGTCAGCCTTGTTTGCAAGGACACCCTTAACAAATCCAAATAGGTTCCTGCCGTGATCAGATTCGCAGTGATTTGTCCAGCAGTTCCAGTTGCCTTTTACGCTATTGCCATCTAGAAAAATGCAGCACCCCTCTGGGTTGTCTCCACCATGAATTGGACATGCGAAAGCATATCTATTAGGGTACTCAATGAAATCAATTTCAAGATATTTCAATAGCTCAGGAAGCTTTGAGAATAGCTGATTAGAGATCTTCAATATTTGTTGGTTGCTCTCCATCTTCGGAAACAAAACCTTTATCTCGAACGGTAGAGTTCTTTCTCAGAGCATTTCTAGTCTCTCCCTCTACCAACTTACCAAACTTACCAAACATGTTCATATTTATATAGTCGCCATCGTCCAATCCTGCACCATGTCGAGCTACAATAGGAACTAACTTTCTATTACCATTGTCTTCATCATCATCGGCAATTTCCTCATCTGACTTCATCTTAAATATAGAGAAGCTAGTACAAAGCCAAATTAGTCTATCTGACCCAGAAACTACGTCTGTTGACTCCTTTGTAATACCATCCCTGTTTAGCTGTACAAAGCTTAGACAGGGGACATCATATTTAACGCAGAAATTATGTAGCTGTGTTATTTGAAAGCCCAAGACTTGAAACTCTTGCATAGAATTAGAAATACTATCAGAGTTCATTAGCTTGAGATAATCATATACTATTAAGCAATCTTTAGTCCTGCCAGTCTCGTCAAATCCAACCTCTTGATATATCCACTTACGCATAATGCTCAGTATATTCTCAAAAGGCTGACCAGCGATACTAACATAGTGGTAAGGAATTTCTTCAAGTTGCTTCGCTGCCATCTCAACTTTTTCAAGATTGAGTTCGTTATCTGCAAACTTACCGCTTGATATTGTATTTATCTCTACACCGCTGATATTTGCCAGCATCCTATTCAGATGGTCTTCTTTAGACATTTCTGTATCTAGTACAAGTACGGGAATATCTAAGTTTTTTGATACGTGCATAGCAACGGCATCTCCAAACATCGACTTACCAACCTTTGGTCTTGCGGCAATTAGATCGACACACTTCCTACGGAGACCACCGCCTATCGCTTCGTCATAAATTGGAAATCCTGTGCTGATACCAAGCATGTCGCTCTTATTCTCAGATAAGAACTCAACATAGTCGGCTACTTCGTTACCAATAACCTCTGGTTTATTGTCAGACCTTTGGTATATTTTGGCGGTAGCATCCAGCACGGGCGTTTCTATAATCGAAATGATATCATTAATGTCTTCATCGCCAGTTATCTTATCTATTCTAGTTGAGCAAACAGCTAGAGTTTTTTTGACATCTCTGGCAATTTGCAGCTTAGCCAGCTTCGCAGCGTGGAATCCAACATTTTCTTTATGTATTGGAAAGTTGAACAGAGACCTGAGAAAACCTACCTCTTCTTGGTTGTTTATATTTTCATAAAACCCAAGCTGATTAGCGGCAGAAAGAATTGATGACAACTCTACCTTGTTTACATCCTGAAGAGACTTTTTGACACACTTAAACAGCATCTGATTTGTTGCGTCTGTGAAGTGTTCCGCTTCAAGATAGTCAGACTCCAGCAAAGCATCAAGGCCGTACTGACATAAGCCAGATAGCACAGCCCTCTCTGCAGCTAAGTCTTCTAATTTGCGCTTATCTTTTTGATCTCGTACCATAATAATCCAATATTAGCCATCGCATAAGAAAACCACATGAGAGCATGTGGATAATCCTTTTGTTTTATACAAGAAGTACACACAACCAAATACATTATTGAGGCTGTGGTAATTGCGAGCATACCTAAGTTCATTACATTCCTCTAAAAATATAGAATCCCATACAAATAGTTGCGCTTAAAAATACGCCCAACAAAAAATCTTTCCATTCTAAAGTTAGTGCTTTTTTCATTATCCAAAAAGTCCTTTGATCTTAGTTAAAATATCACCACCTCCAAAACCACCTTTGAAGATAACTAGGTACGCTACTATAGCACCTGCTATGATAAAAAACAACCACTTTCTCTTTGAGGCGACCGCATAAATCTTTTCTTTGACGGCGTTCAGCTTCTCTAATCGGTATTCCCGTCTTTCTTTGACTTTTTCCTGACGGTCTTCCTTACGATCTTCTTTCTCTTCACGCCTGATCTCGCCCCTTGTTCGGGTATCAGCTTCACCAGTTGACTCTTCTGTTGGTGTCTCTTCATTATTTTTTGCGGCTTTTCGCTCAGCAATAATTTGTTGTAGTCTATTCTTAAACATTATAGTTCCTTTAAAAAATTGAGATCTAACTCTATGTCTTTTCTGGCAAACCATTTGTGCCACTCAACGTCCTTGTATTGGTCTCCGTCTGGACTAGAGTTATAAAAGTTTTTGTACCCTAAAGACTCCATATAATCATAATCTTTATAGTCTGGCACATCATGCATTTCAGTACAGATTACCTTAATGCTTGTCTTATCAAAATCTATTCCCGATATTGCTTCATGCTCGTAACCCTCTAGGTCTATGCATAAAAAGTCAATCTCTGTAAGCGAATGTTCATCAAAAATTGTTTGCAGTGTTTTAGCAGCAACACATGTACTTGTCCTGTCTTCTATTTTTAGATTGTGGTTTTCGTCTTCATAGGCAATCAAAATTTCGCTTTTGGGAGCCTGTAAGCAGTTTGCCGCAAAACCCATACCGAAGGCATCAATAGTGTCACCCTCATAGTCTTTGCCTACGATTGCACAACACTCGTACTTAGTCTTTGGTCTATGGCGACGATAACCATCTCTGTATTCCTGTTGAAAATCTACGGCTATCCCTGACCAGCCTGCCTCTTCTAGAGTAAAAGTGTTGCTTTGATTTTTATAATGATTGCACCCAGCCTCTACAAAAATTCCGTTTGTGCCAATTATCTTAAGTGCAATTTGGTCTATGTTATCTTGTGCTGGCATTATCTTCTTCTGTCCTCCAGACACTTATCACAGACGAACCAGTCTCTACGGTGAACTTCTTTAACCTCAAATGTCTTTGAGCAGGCTTGACAGTGTTGCTTGACTTTTTTAGGTGCTTTTCGTCTTTGTGTAGGAACAAAGTCTGGCGTTGCCATATCCGTATGCTCTGTTCCGTCGTCCACAAAGCTGTTCTTTCTAGATCCCATTTCATTGACAGGCACTTTTCTCTGCTGTGGCTGTTCTCTTTTAACCGTAAAGTCATCGGCAGAGGCTCTCTCAACCGAAGAATCCCGCGTAACAACCTCTTCTTTTACAGGCTGGACAGGTGTTTCGGAATCCCCTTGTTCGGTCAAGAGAGAATTTGCCATTTGTATTAACTCTTCGTCGTTGAGCGCTATGCCTTTTCTAAGAAGGTCTTTAGCTGTCTGTATGATACTCATTAATAACCTCGTCTTTTTCCAATATCATGAAGGACTGTAGCCATCTTCTTTACTGAATCAATCTTTCCTGATATTCTGTTTACTCTAGCTTCGGCTGATAATTTTAATCTATTTAATTCTGATGCCATTGGGTTCTCTTTAATAGCAGAGTAGTATCTTACTTCCCACTTGGCATACTGACCACCGTAGTTGTCCATTTTGTCTGCGACTATAAACCAAATACTGTCGGTGCAAAAGTTAACTATTGTCTTCTCTTTATTATGTAACGACTGTAAATATTCTGCATGTGAAAATAAAACAAAACTAAAAGAAAGTGCCTTTTGCTGATCGAGAGATCTTAGCTCCGATACTGTCAGGGCCATGATGCCATCGACCTCCTCGTTGGCCTTTGTTAAATCTACGTTTCTATCTTCAATCCAGTCATCAACTTTCTGGAGAAATTCATTCGCTTTTTCTTCGTTAGTCAAACTTTGCTCTCCATTCTTCTTCGGATTCGTCGTAATTTAGTTCAATCAAATTCATATGATTTAGCTTGCACCAAGCTCTTTTGTCTTTGTCTCTTGCCTGAGCTTTGAAAAACGCCATCTTATCTTTGTGAAAAAATGAATTGAATTTAAAGTGCTGTTCCCCATGTACTTCTACAATCAAATCTCTATTAGGTACATATAGATCAGCATACAAAAGCGTCCTCCTAGAACCTGTTTTGGTTCCCGGCAGCGTCACTTCCTCTAGTATTCTATCATAAGGGTACACTTCTTTCAAGATGGATCTTGCTTTTTTATGTAAAGAAGATCTGTTTTTTTCATCTACCGAGGCTTGACTTCTAGAGGGGTTCCATTTCCAAGTTTTACCATCGAGACCTTCTACATACATTATAGCATACCCTTAATTTCTTTTTCTAAGATGTCAAAGACTTCTTCATTTGCAAGCAGAAAATTATATAGCCTCTCCTGCCCCTGAAACTTGACGGCTTTCAGCACGGCTTCTGAGTCTTCTTCGTTAATCTCTGGTTTGATTTTTTTAACTACATCGGCATGCCCTAGCATGAACTCGCATGTTAGCCAAGCCCCTGCTTTGGCTATGAGTCCAATGTCTAAAGCTAGCATGATAATTTCTTGAATCTTATCAATGCCGTGCCCATATTTAATCCAGCTTTGACACTCAGTTCCGGGAGATCCCATTGATGAGCATACCACTTTCCAATTAACAGCTTGTCCAACTTGAGTGTCGCTCTGAACCCAAGGACTAATAGACTTTACCTCCATTCTTGTGTCGGCTTGGTATTGGATTTTTCTGCCACAGTCTGGCATCCTAGATGCTCCATAGCCGGAGGTATTGGCAATGAAGTGTGTAATAATAATTAAAGTCGCCTTTTGATTGGGTACGATCTGCCCCATTTTCTTACAGAACACCGATAGTATTTTTGGCAGTCCAGCACGACCGGGTGTCATATCTCCGTCTAACTCTTTTTCTGGCATGAGAGAAGACGTAGAGTCGATGATACAGACACAGCCCTCATTTTCTTTTGCGCTAACTAGCTTGACAGCAATATCTAAAAATGCTTCGGCGCTGAGTGGCTCATCTTCGGAATGGATGATCTGCATTTTCTCTTTGTCGAGACCATCAACCCCAAGCAGATTCATTTCTTTAAGTCTGCCTTCAGCATCAAGATATATGATTGGCCTTCCTTCTTTTTGGCAATTTGCCGCAATCTGTAGGGCGGTAGTAGTCTTGCCACATTTAGGATCTCCAGTCAAGATAACCCAAGAACCTTCCTTTATGCCTCCGTTAAGAGCTAAGTCAATAGCGGGGCTAACACTAACAACCTTGTAATCTTTTCGTCTTTCTAAGATTTGGTTTCCCGTTGATATTACGTTGCCATATTTTTTAACAATATCTTTGATGAAGGATGGGTCATTCTTCTTTGTCTTTGCCATTAGTATTCCTCAATTTCGTAAAAAGTGTTTTTCTTCCAAATGTTTTTCTTGGCTGCGATTCAATGTTGTCTTTATTGACTTCAATAACTTCTGCGTTTTTCTTCTTAGGTCTTCGGTCAAGCCGTTTCTTGTGTTTCTCTATCTCGTCTTTAACCCACTTGGGCGCAGCGCTGTATACTCTTTTGTTCTTCTTTATAATGTAATCATAGACAGCTTCTTCACCAAAAACACGGATGAGTTGATATACTTTTTTTACCTGTAGCTCATATTGCTTTTTGCGTGTTTTATTCCAGAACTTGTAAGACAGGGAACCTACGTTCTCTTTTTCCGCCTTACGCTGTACGAGGATCTCAGCTAGATACTGTCCTACCGTACAATACTCACCCGTTGAGGGTGACTTGAACCTGCTCGCTTGACTTCTTTGTTTCGCCATTACGCCATATCATAAAAGAAAGGTTTTCTTGTGAAGCCTGCCTTCTTTGTGAAAATTCTTCAAACTCACATTCTGGCCAGCTGTACTTCTTAACATCAACAAACTCTAGGTTGTCTTCTAGCAAAGCAAAGGTCATGTGCTGAAAGGTAGGGCCTTCTCCGGTTGCCATATCAATATCCCTAGAGAAACCTCTAGCTATGAAGAAACCATCAAGACCGTTCTCATCTTCAAAGACAACCTCTTCTGGGGCACCCATTACAATAACCTGAGCTTTACAAATACACTTGTCGTTCTCTTCACAATATCTTTGTAGTCTCAGCCAAGGGCTTTCCTCAACTCCGGGTCTTTCGTAATCACCCCATACTACAGTTCCATCATTTAGAGTGCATTTCCAAGTCATAGAAATGTCTTCCATAATCAGCTTGCGGATGTGGTCATCCCTTACTGTGCAAATCATTTACTAGTCTCCTTTGATCTTATGGATAGCCCCTCTATGTCTTTTTGCGACATTGACTTCTTTCTCTTCTGGTTGTCGTCTACCCTTAGTTGCATCACCAGCCATAGAAGCGTTTTCAGTCATGATTGTGGCACCATACTTTTGGTTTCTAGCGAATTGCTCACCAGCAATACTCTGTGGCTTGTCATCGTCTTTTAGCGCAGCAATGTGCTTATTGACGGAAGCTTCTGATCTGTCAAGCTCCTCAGCTAATTCTTCTACAGGAAGGGATTTGTTTTCTTCAATGTAGGCTTTTTCTTTCTTGGAAAGTGGTCCTTTTTTTGTCATTAGTTTATCTCCATTAATGCTCGTCTAGCTCTAGTCAAAAAGATACGCTCTCTATTCTCTAAGTATTGCATATAGTAAGCATAAACTTTTTGGTTTACTTTTTTATAGTCAAAATAAGGGCGATTGTGCTTTCCTTTATCTGCTCCCAAAGGGTCAAGCAATTCACCTCTACCAAATTTTATATAATGAGTTTTGAATCCATTATTATCAACAACCTTCACAAAGGCATCATTAGGCGCTGATTCTTCTGCTCCTAGCCCATAGTAAGTTGAAACTTTGTTTTCAGGATCTGGTAGATCAAGACCTTCCAAACCCTCATTTTCCCATCTAGCCATTTAACTTCTCCAATTTATCTAATACGTTTTTAACGCATGAGTTTCTATCAAAACCGTCTATTTTCATCTCTGCGCAGGGCGCAATGCCTAGCTTATTTAGTTCATCTACAGAAAGATATTTAGGGCTAAGACTACCGTCTTTTAGCTGTTGGTGTATCTTGATCTGTATTCTAATTACAGCGCTATGCGGCACCTCTGACCTAGTTAAATCTGACATCATTCACCCTTTTCAATATAATTCTTTTTCTGTGCAGCAGTCATCTTGTTAATCTTTCTTCTGCGATTATTAGCTTCTGCGTCTTTGCGTACCTTATCTATGTTGTCGGCTTGCTCTTTTGCCTGTAGTTCGTACTTGCCTAGCTTTTGAGTATTGCGATCAGCTAGGTGCTGAATAGTAGTAGGCTCGCCCTTCACTGAAACATGAGGGGCATTTAGAATAACTCTTCTAAACTTATGTTTTTTACATTCGGGACATCTTACGAGAGGCTTTTCAGAGAACTTCTGGAAAACCTCTTTGTAGTAGCCGCACTCGCTACATTCATAATCATAAGTTGGCATGTATAACTCCTATAAATAATCTATGATATTATAGGATCACTTATCGAGTTTGACATCTACTTTTTTCAGATTTTCAGCAAATTCTTCTAGCGTGTCTATTGTGACTTCTCTGGCCACTTTTCTTGCGGCCTCAGTAGCGTAAGCCTCGACCTCTATTGGAAGCTCATTAGAAAGAGCTTGAAGAAATGTCTCAAACTTCATGGCTGTGTTGTCTGATACTGTGGTATTATAGTATATACCTTCTTCCAAAATGCTAAGTCTCTTGTCTAGTTTGCTGTTGTTATATTCAGCTCTAACGCCTATAAAAATAATGGCAGCTAGAAAAAGTCCTCTAAAAATACTTGACAGGTTCATCGTCTTCTTCTTTCTTGTTTAGTCTCATGAGAATCTTGGATACAATATCGCTTCGCACAATATCGCTATAGTCAAGCTCGCAAACTCCTACACCGGAGACCTCAACTAGTTTTTCCATACAGGTGTGCAAACCTCCTTGTTGCTTGCCTAAATCGGACTGCCTTAGATCTCCATTTATTACCGCCTTTGATTCTTTACCAATTCTTGTAATAAACATTTTGATCTGCTCGAACGTAGCGTTCTGTGCTTCGTCAAGGATCATAAAACAGTTATGAAAGTTTCGCCCTCTCATATATTCTAGGGGACAGAGTTCAATAATATTTCTATTTCTATACGTCTCAACAGTGTTCTTTGTTAAGTACTGATTCATTTCTTCTAGTATAGGTATTAGGTATGGGTTTATTTTTTCAACTAATGTTCCCGGCAAATGCCCTAAACCCCTTCCTGACTCTACTACAGGTCTAGTAATTATAATCTTGTCTACTTTCTTTTCAATCAAATATTCACAGGCCATTCCTACGGACACGCTCGTCTTTCCAGATCCAGCAGGCCCAGAGCAAAACGTAACATCAGACTTATTAATCTGACCCATGTAATGTTCTTGATTTCTAGTTTTTGGTCGTAGTATCTTGCGGCGCTGTCTAGTTGTGGGCTTCTTCTTCGGTTGTCTTGCCATTATTATATGTAACCTTTTCTACTGTTTGTAAATCTGTATCGCGACACATTGGACACATCGGTTGTGATCCGGGTTTGTGTATCCCTAACTGGTGATGGGTCATGAGTATAGCTTGTAATATCTGTGTATCTCTAAGTTTTGCATGTAAAGGCAGTTCTTCGAGGTCTTTTGACACAGGAATCCTTATCTGCACTACATCACTCTTATTCATTATATGTCTATACATATAGAAAGACCCCGCTAAATTTAGCAAAGATAGAGAAAATAACACATACACTGCGTTTCTAAAAAATTTCATGATATTAACCAAACAGTTCGGTTATAACCTTGCCGGAGTTAGCGATCTTCATAGGTCTACCACTGTTGCTAGTAAACGTAGTTCCCAAAGAAATGCCCAGTGCTTTACAAACGGAAGCCATGACATCCTGAGATGTGTAAGGTTCGGTCTCAACACGAGTACCATCTGAGTTTGTTTCGCCAATGGCTATGCCGCCATTCATTCCAGCCCCACCAACAACAACACTCCAGCTTCGCGCCCAGTGGTCACGACCAGCATTACCGTTGATACGAGGAGTCCTACTGAACTCGCCCATCCAAATAATCGCTGTGTCTTGTAATAACCCACGCTGTTCTAAATCTTCATACAGCGCGCTCATGCCTTGATCTAGCATGGGCAATTTCGTGTCTCTTAGAGTTGGGAAAATGTTTTGATGGTTATCCCAGCCACCTAGATTAACTTCAATAAAAGGCACGCCAGCTTCCACCAAGCGTCTAGCCATTAGACACCCTTTGCCAAAGCTATTGTCCCCGTATCTTTCCTTTACGTTTTCAGGCTCACTAGCAACCTTAAGTGCATCCATCTGTGCGCTTGTCAAAACATTAAATGTTTCTTTAAGTATAGCTTGATGGTCTTTTGCTAGTTGTCCTCGTCTTTGGTTTATAAATGCATTCTCTATAGCATCTAGAGCGTATGCTCTTTGGTAGAATCTCTGATCTACTTTCATATCTAGATTTCTGATCCTACCATCGCTGTTTACAACAAAGGGATTGTACTTAGCTCCTAGAAAACCTGCTCCCATGCTACCGCCACCCACAGAAATGAACTGGGGAATTGCCAGATCTTTTCGTCTTAGTTGATGAGATAGGACAGAACCATAGCTAGGGTGGTCAATGTTAGGGTTGGGAACATACCCAGTATGCATATAATAACGACCTCGCATATGATCTGCTTCACGAGTGCTCATGCTCCTAACAATAGCGGCGTGATGCATTTGTTTGGCCATCAACGGCATGTGTTCGCTAATTTGAACATCCCCACTGGTTGCGATTGGGCGAAACGGGCCACCTGTAGGAGCGCCCGATTTAAGATCCCAGATATCCATCGTAGAAGGGCCACCGCCCATCCATAACAGGATAGCGGATTTGCCATTTTTCTTTAACTGATCTTGGTTTGCTTGTACAGTTTCCGCTAGCGACAATACGCTCGCTACAGAAGCTAAAAAATTACGTCTTTTCATATTACCACCTTAACTGGAAGAAGAATCCATGAAATGGGCCGGGGTAAACAGGGACAGGTTGTGGTTGAACGATAACCGGAGGGCCATAATAGGGATTAATTACTGGGGGATGATATACCCTGTAGAAGCCATGTATCGGATGAAACCTAGTCTCTACAGAAGGATAATTAAATGGGTGAACATATGGTCTACCGATTATCACGCTTCCATGTCTGTAGTTGTGGCTAGGTCTAACCTGTTGCTGCTGAGGTTTTTGTTGGTCTGGTTTTTGCCACTCTTGTTTCCCAAATCCCGCAGGTTTCTGTATTGGTCTTCCAAAGCCTTGGGGTAATTGTGGCCTCACGGTAGCTGGAGGCGAAACGACCCTTCGCTCTTGGTTCGATTGCGGCCTCGCTGTAGTTGGAGGCTTAATAACCTTGCGTTCAGGCTGTTCCGCACTTACAGAAAGTGGCACAAATAGTAAACATAGTAGTGATGCTAAATATTTCATTATATCAACTCCTTAAGTGGTTGTCTATGATCTAAGAGGTATTGAGGTCTTCCGGTTCTATCTAATAGAGTGGTTGACATAGTATCAATACCCAACCCTCTGTACATTGTTGCGCAAATTTCTTGAATATGCACTGGTCTAGTCTCTGGAACCTCGCCAAGTCTATTTGTTTCTCCGATAGTTTGTCCGTGATTAAATCCGCCTCCGGCTAGCAATGCGCATGACACTTGAGGCCAGTGGTCACGACCACCCTTTGGATTAATTTTAGGTGTCCTGCCAAACTCTCCCCACACTACAACAAGTGTGTCATCAAGCATGCCACGTTGGTCAAGGTCTCGAACAAGTGCTGACACGCATTGGTCAAGCTTTGCACCATGATCTCTAACCAAGTCGAAGTTAGAGCCATGACTATCCCAGCGCCCATAAGAAAGAGTAACAGAACGAGCTCCAGCTTCAACAAGCCTTCGCGCCATGAGAACATGTTCATTAACAGTCGGTGCTCCATCATATTGGAATTTAAAAGGTTTACCGTCTCCATACATTTCTCTGATCTTTGGGTCTTCCTTTGACAAATCCAAAGCGTTTACTAAAGAGCTTGATGTTAAAACACCAAAGGCTTCTTCAGTGAAAGTGTCTACGTTAACAGCTTTGTCTATAGTTTTATTTAGTTCTGCAAATCCTGTTAACAAATCTTTTCTATTCTTAAATCTCTCAACTTGCATGTTGAGTTTGAGGTCTTTCATCATTTCGCCGTTTGGCTTAAAAGGCTTGTGTGTATCTCCAAGATAGCCAGCACCTCCGGCTTCTGACCAAGGGTTGTGCTGTGTAGGTTCTGCCAACCCTACCGCAACTGGTACGGCAGGATCGACAGATCCCAAAATCTTAGAAGCGCACGCTCCAATAGCAGGGTAGTTGACTCCAGAGACCATATCTTTCCGACTCCATCCGGTAACACACTGGTATCCATCATGAGCGCCATCTGATCCAACTACAGAACGAACCGCAGTAAATTTATCAAACATAGACGCAATTTGCGGAAAACACTCTCCGATGTATACTCCCGCCACATTGGTCGAGATCGGTTTAAATGGGCCACGGATTTCCGATGGAGCTTGAGTCTTTATATCCCACATGTCTTGGTGCGGTGGGCCACCGCCAAGAAATATATTGATAACAGCCTTATGAGACGTTCCACTTTCCTCTTGGGCACGCAACACTTGTGGCATAGAAAGAAGACCGAGACCACCTACGGACAAAAAACTTCTACGTGATAAATTAAGCATAATACACCTCTAATATTTTAACTAATGCACTTTTCACATTTGCAGACCTTAACATCACAAATGCAATCTACTTCTGGACATGGACACTCTGGTTCACATACTTCACAAATCGCTGGTTGATCGCCGCTAAACATATCTTTTATCTCCTCTTTGTTAATGAAACATATTGCCGCAACTATGATAATTGCTATCAGCGGTATTTTAAACTTCATCTCGTATCTCCTTTTTAATATTTTCATAAATAAGCTCTTCACTAGCAGCGGCTAAACCCTCTGCTGTAGAAGCGGCTCGTGATTGATTAACACATACAGCAACTCGCTGCTCCTGACTAGGATACTCTTTTTTCATAACATCGCTTGACATACAGCGGTTGACAAAGTTCTTAGCGTCTTCGTCTTTATTTCTCTTGGGTAAAGGCATGTTATTCTCCCTATACTATTAATTCTTGTCTAACTTCTCCGCCGTCAACAATTTCAATGGGACGGTCGCCGGGAGCCATAAGCTCTTTGTCGGAAACAATACCAATTCGATTATAGATTGTCGCAGCCCAGTCCTCTACCGTCATGGCATTTTCATCTGGCTCACTTGCAGTTGCATTAGAAGTACCATAGACCATGCCGTTTTTGATTCCTCCACCAGCCATAACTACGCTGAAAACTTTTGGCCAGTGGTCACGCCCAGCGGTAGCGTTAATCTTCGGTGTTCTTCCAAACTCAGATGCTAGACATACTAGAGTAGAATCAAGCAGCCCTCTGTCACTGAGGTCTTCAATAAGAGCCGCAAGCCCTTGATCCAATGCGGGCACTTGTCCACGAATACCATTTTCTATATTGTCATGCATATCCCAACCGCCATAAGTTAGTGTGACGAAACGGGTTCCAGCTTCAACTAAACGACGAGCCAAAAGCATACGAGCTCCAGCAGTATTTCTGCCATATTTATCTCGCATAGCATCGCTTTCTTTATTAATATCAAATGCATCACGAGCTTTTTCGCTACTGATTAAACTATAAGCTCTATCATAGAACGAATCTACAGCATCCAAAGAGTCTGACTTTTCTTTATTTGCAAAGTAGTCATTTACCGCAGAAAGCATCTTTCTTCTAGTACCAAATCTTCCATCATTCACTCCTGTTGGAAGTTTTAGGTCTCGTACTTGAAAGCCAGAGCTTGCTGGATCAGCACCCAAGCTAAAACCCGAAAACGAGCTACTTAAATATCCAGTACCTGCAAATTCGTTTGGTTGGTTTGGGATGCAGACATATGGAGGAAGGTTTTGACGAGGCCCAAACTCATGCGCAACCACTGATCCCATTGATGGATATTGAAGGGCTGGGCTAGGTCTATAGCCAGTAAACATATTGTGTGTGCCTCGTTCATGAGCTGCTTCTCCATGTGTCATGCTGCGAATAATAGTCATCTTGTCGGTAACTTTAGCTGTTTTAGCCATCATTTCATTTAGCCTAGTTCCGGGAACTACCGTTTCAATACTAGACATCGGCCCTCTGTATTCCAGAGGAGCGAAAGGTTTGGGATCAAAAGTTTCCTGATGAGCCATACCTCCCGGAAGATAAATAAATATAACACTTTTAGCTGGGCCTTCTATGCTTTCATAGAATTTTTGGTCAGCCTGCGCCGTCTTCATTCGGAAGTAATCCGACAAAGTTAAACCCAAGCCACCCAAAAAGCCGACATGCAGAAAAGATCTGCGACCAATATTATTTCCTTTGCAATTCATAATTTCCTCTTACCATTTCTTGCACGACCAGTATCTTGCTTTCCATTTAGGGCCGGGAGTGTCACACTTGTGACGAGCTCTAAAACTTCTGCGTCTTGCTGGATCGTCTTTTTTAATTTCCATGTTAGGGTCGCCAAAGTTAACCTTGACTACATTACCCTTTTCATTTTTAACATAAACAGAAAACTTCTTTGGGCCATCAGGAGTCCTGAAGGGCTTATTCAGTTTTACTTTTCTACCTTGATATTCAGAACCCTTTGACTTTTTAGGATGCCCTTTTGGTAGCAGGTCATTATCTTGCGTATAACCTGAGTTTGAAGGCTTGCCACTTCTCAAAAGCTTTAAGAAAGCATTGACTCTAGCAATAGCCCATCCATGACGACTCATTTTTGGGGCATGGCTAGTAGAGTAAGCGCCAGCACCTCTACGGTAAACAGCTTTTAGCATCCCAAGAGTAGCCTTAGAGCCTTTACCTTTAGCATTATGCTCCGCAACCTTTTTGGAAAGCTGAGCAGTTACTTCTTTGCTAAAAGTAATTTTACCGCTAGGGTTCTTAGCGCTATCAGGCTTGTTCTTCTTAGAGCCTTTCTTTTGATCCTTCTTAGGTGCAGGAGTTCTGCGAGGGTCTTTTGGGCCCGGTTTATCAGACTTAGACTTGTTTTCTGGGTTGCCATAAGACTGAGCTTTTTTAAGTTCTTCCTGACTTGGCCTACCCTCCTTCTCGGTACGAGCAGGTTTGTAGTTTTTGCCTTCTCTCTCCTTTTTCTTTCTGATGTTTTCCCAAAGTCCCGGTTTTGCTTCCGCAATATCCCAGTCTTCAGTATCTTCACCAAAATCCTCATAGTCTGCTTCCGCAGGTATCACAAAATTATCTTCCGTGATTTCTTCTGCATACCCGCCTTCAGCGCAGAACTGATTTAAGTCTTTTGCGTAATCTTCTTTTCTCATAGTATTACTTTTGCCTCTCCCTCTAAAAGGTATCTTGGTCTCCCGCCGTTATCAACACGCTGGGTTCCCTTTTCTATTCCGAAGTGATTAAATAATGTTGCTTGTAAGTCTAGTGGCCCAACCGGATTTTCTACTGGGCTGTACGATCTGTCTGATGCACCAATAGTTCTACCTGAATCGTAGTTTCCACCAGCCATCATCATTGGCGTAATCGCGGGCCAGTGATCTCTACCAGAGTTTGCATTAATTTTAGTTCTTCCAAATTCTCCTGTAACCACTAATAATACTTTATCATTTAAGCCTTTATCCCACACATCTTGTAGGAATCCGCTAATAGCTTTATCGACAGGAGCTACTCTTTTCTTTAATGCGTCTGAGATATTACTATGCATATCCCATCCTCCGTAATGCACGGTAACAAACCTTGTGCCATGCTCGACAAGACGACGAGCTAACAGCATCTGTTCACCGATGTCGTTGGCTTTTTCTGAGCCGTATAGAGCTTTCATCTGTTCTGTTTCTTTGTCCGTTGCAAATGCGTTTTTAGCAGAACCGAGAATAACATCGTAAGCTTGACCCTTATAAAATCCAACTGATTCAGCGCCTGCTCCAGATATATCTTTAGCCGCTGAGCCTATGGCTCCTAAGAGTTGTTTTCTGTTGCTGAATCTGTCGATTTCAATTCTTGGTGTGAGATTGTCTTTATTGGACGGATCAAATGGTTTAAATGCTCCACCCAACCAAGCACCTTCATCACCTTCAATTTTACCTTG
>MDTE01100454.1_pt1 | contig 23059 bp, 12 predicted proteins | sample 811231 | NCBI WGS metagenome assembly MDTE01 (sample SAMN05326651, study PRJNA326480) | marine metagenome | isolation source: seawater | place: Indian Ocean: Red Sea | collected 2010 | reverse complement strand
TGGGTCGCTTCCGATTACTAGGGGTTTTATGGCCTCTAGGCCACGTAATAGGTGTCCATTTACAGCGTAATCTGTGCATTCTCCCAGACCAGTGATTCCTTCATCTGTTTCGACTTCTACGAACAGCCATGCGAGGCCAGGAATTGGCATCACAAGGTGGCTTTTTATATCCGTAATTTTCAAATTATTGAGTTCCTTGTGGTATCTGTTATTGGCGATATGGGTGGATTGTAGTCCAAGTCTTTAGGTTCCGATCTCTCTGTCTTGACTTATATCTTGCGATCGTCATTGGTACGATCACTTTTTCAATTAAAGGTTTGCGTGTAGAACAATAATGAAACGGTTCTAAGAAGTATTATTCTTTTTGTTGTGAATCTCTTTTAAATAAAAATACAAATTCGACTGGAACCAGTAATGACCTCACGAGTTTATCCTGATCATGATACGGCCGAAGTTGCGATTGACGATATTCTTGGCATTGACGAGGATCCTGCAAACCGTGAGATCCAAACCCATGCTGATGGTCCTAAGGGGACCGTTCCATTTACGGCTGAGTTTCTTATTGAAGAACCCAGTGGTAATCATTTTGGAATGACTCAGAATGCCGGGATGGGCTGGAATCCTTCAGAGTTGATGCGAAAGCAATTCATTATTCTTTCAACTGTTGGTGGCGTTAAACACGAAGATGGTTCACCCATAGCGCTCGGGTTGCACACAGGTCATTTTGAATTGCGTGACATGGTTACCGACGCTGCTGAAGAACTAAAAAAACTGAAATCTGTTCCATTCGCAGCTTTTTGTTCCGATCCTTGTGATGGCAGGACTCAAGGAACTACTGGCATGCTCGATTCACTTCCTTATCGGAATGATGCAGCTCAGGTTTTCAGGCGCATTGCCCGCTCATTGCCCACCGTGCGAGGAGTTTTGGGGGTTGCTTCCTGTGATAAGGGCTTGCCTGCAATGATGATGGCTTTGGCTGGGCTTCGCAGTCAGCCTACGGTTGTCGTTCCTGGCGGAACGACACTCAAGCCTAATGTCGGAGAGGATACGGGTCAGATTCAATCAATTGGAGCCAGGTTTGCTCAAGGTGAAGTGACTCTTGAGTATGCACAGGATGTTGGGTGTCGATCATGCGCGTCACCCGGAGGAGGGTGTCAATTTCTTGGGACCGCTGGTACTTCACAGGTTGTTGCTGAGGCGCTGGGTCTTGCAATAACCCATTCCGCCCTTTCACCAAGTGGAACTCCTGCCTGGCATGACATTGCACGTCGTTCTGCACGTGCCTTAGTGATGATGGAACATCGCGGAGTAACTTCTAGAGATATTTTGGTAGACGCTGCTTTTGAGAATGCGATGGCGGTTCATGCTGCTTGCGGAGGTTCCACAAACCTGTTGTTGCACATGCCAGCGATTGCCCATGCCGCCGGGCGAAAGCGTATGACTGTCGAAGACTGGAACAGAGTCAATTTAGATGTTCCCAGATTGGTTGATGTTTTACCGAACGGACCAGTTGGGCATCCTACTACCCAGCTGTATGCTGCAGGTGGTGTTCCAGAGGTGATGTTGCACCTGCGCAGTTTGGGTCTTATAAACACGGATGTTCTTACTGCTACAGGTCAGACACTTGATGAGAACCTTGATTGGTGGAAAGACTCTGAGCGACGCCATGATGTCCGAAAATACCTCAAAGACGTTGACGGTGTAAATCCCGAGGACGTCATCATGTCGCCGGATCGTGCAAGTGAAAAGAAACTTACTAGTACCGTGACATTCCCCAGAGGCAACATTGCACCCGAAGGTTCTGTAATTAAAAGTACTGCAATAGATCCTTCAGTTGTCGACAGTGACGGCGTGTATAGAAAAGTTGGTCCTGCTCGAGTATTTCGATCAGAGCGTGCTGCGATGGGTGCGATTAAGTCTAGAGATGACGAACATAAAATTAAGGCAGGTGACATCATGATCGTCACATGCGGCGGCCCTCTTGGAACGGGTATGGAGGAGGTGTATCAGTTGACAGCCGCGCTCAAACATCTTTCATATGGTAAACACGTAGCGCTGATAACCGATGCAAGATTTTCTGGGGTATCAACAGGAGCCTGTATTGGTCATGTGGGCCCAGAAGCACTTGCAGGAGGTCCGATTGGCCGCGTAAGAGACGGGGATCTGATCGAAATTAACATAGATCGAAAAGACCTGTCAGGTTCACTTAACCTCATTGGGAACAGTGGTGAAAATAAAGGTGTTGATTGGGGTACTGACGAGCTAGAAAGACGATCTACCCCAAGTGACTTAGCACCGCATCCGCAGTTGCCTGACGACTCTCGCTTGTGGGCTGCCCTTCAATCTGCGAGCGGAGGGACATGGGGAGGATGTGTTTTTGATGTGGACTCTATAGTCGAGACGATCGAAGCGGGGAAGAAAGCTTTAGGGCGTTAGCTAAACTAGAACCCTGTCATTTAACTTGATGACCTGACCTGACTTCACGACTGTCGAGGCGCAGTCCATATCACGTATCGCTTTAGACGGATCACCTGTGAATACCGCTATGTCGGCGACGTATCCTTTTTTAAGTTTTCCGACTTCTTTGTTTACACCCAGAGCTTCTGCAGTTCCTGCTGTATTAGCATGTATTGCTTTCCAGTTAGACCATCCAAGAGTTTCAACGAAAGCCCAGGCATTTGCGCATGATCGATCGTGGGTGCCGTATGGCATACCCATGTCGAGGCCGGTTGTGAACCTGACACCTGCGTCATGCATTTTATTTAGTGTTTCGATATGTTCGTGCTCTTCAACGACTGTACTGGAAACAGACCAATGTGGATCACTTGGTCCCGGCTCACCTCTTTCCTTAGCTTCTTGCCCCAATAGATGGTGTCCGATGGTTGGGTCTACCCATTGGCCGTTATCGACCATTTGGTCAACAGTTAATGGGTCGTAATCTAATCCTTTTGTGGGATCTGAGTGATACCACCGTGAATGAATGAGGTGATCTACACCTGCTTCGACGACATTTTTGACCCCTTGAGCGGAGAGGGTATGAGTGGCAATAGGAATATTTACCCTGTGTGCCTCTTCAACAGCGGCTTTTAAAGCATCAACGGAATATTGTGGTTGCCTTGGGTTTGCTGTTGGCGTGAACATTCCTCCTGTTGCCATCATTTTGATTACGTTTGCGCCAAGTTTCACCTGTGTTCGAACTGCTTGTCGCACTTGATCTTCTGTATCAGCTTCAGTACCGAAGAACCAACAGTGTCCGGCTGTAATAGTGATGGGGGTGCCGGCCAGTAATAATCTTGGTCCCGGAACATGACCATTGTTAATCATCTCTCGGACCGGGAATGCAACTTCGTTTCGCGATCCTAGATCGCGAATAGTAGTAACGCCTGCAAGCACCGCTTTACGCATGTTGTTAGTGGCTCGAATTGTTAACTGCTGGACGTTTTCAGTTAACGCGAGTGTTTGTGCCTCTGGTGTCGCGCTGCAGTGCATGTGCGAATGCGCATCAATAAGTCCCGGTAGAATCGATTGATTTCCGAGATCGTGAACTTCGTACGATTCGTTGGCGCCAGTAATACTAGACGTTGGTTCGACGGCGGTGATAATACCGTTTTCAACTACTATTGCGTGATCATCTAGCCATGCTGAAACATTTTCATTTGCTACACGCTTGGCTTTGAAAATACTTTTTTTCGTCATAAGTTTTCTTAGTGATTTCGTTGTTGAGGGGTAATGATTTTTTGTTCTGCTTCTGTATACCGTAAATAATTACTAACCGCATGCAGCGGACAATAATTTATGCACTTTTCTTTTTATGTGCAATAAAAATTGTTATTGATTGATGCGTTATAACGATAGCTACGGTATGAATTGGTAATTGTTGTTTGTGGATTGAACTTTTATAGATCAAGCATTCGGCTATTACAACGCTTGCCAATATCTTCGACCGTTCCACCGTATTAAAGTGCCCCATCCGGGGTAACTCAGATGGCTTCCAAGAACAATGGCATTCTCTTTTTCCGCTTGATCAAGGATAGTATTGCGGGCTTCAACCCCCATTTCCGCATTCCAATCAGGAGTGTAACGGTATGCAGTTTCAGTTGCCTGCATTGGTGAGCCGAGTATGTCGCCTACAAGTAATGCGCGTTTGTTGTTGGAGGCGATTAACAGGCTCATGTGACCGGGAGTGTGCCCTGGCGTTGGGAATGCGGTAATCCCTGGAGCCAGTTCTGTCTCGCCGTCCATCAGATCCAGTACACCTTGTTCCTTGAGTGGCATTACGCTTCTATTTGTCGTTTTGCTTACTAAAGGGTCATTCAGCAGTTCCTTGCTGGTGAAATGATTCCAATCGGCTTCATGAACCCGATAGCGTGCGTTAGGAAAGGTGACTGGTCTTTCTGGGAGGTCCTCGCGCAGGTTCCATCCGACATGATCGCCGTGTAAGTGGGTGAGAAAAACGGTGTTGATTGTGTCCAGCCCTATATCATTTCTTTCGAAGTCTTTAATTAATTCTCCGGGAGCTGGATATCCGATCATGTCGCCATGCGGTCCATAGCCTGAATCTGCTACTACTCGCTGGTCGTTTGAAGTTAAAACAAAAGATCCTAGGTTGTTTCGAAAATACTGACCTTCAAAGTACTCAGGGAATCGGTCGTGAAATGGTGACCATGCCTCTAGTGGAGTTTCGGGGAATAAGATTCTGGGATCGAACGTGATACTGCCGTCGGTGAGTCCTGTTATGTGGACATCGCCTATTTGGAGTGTGTTGCGAGAAGATGCTGGCATTTTGAGTTGAGCTTTAACATTTTTTATTAGGTTAAGTAAGTTCTACACTTTTTTACCATTGAGCTCAACAAGAGGTTTCTGGTAGCTGGTGAGGAATTAATATAAAAGCCCTCGGTGATAAACCGAGGGCTTTCATTGTGTTTGCTTGGCGATCCCGAGCAGATTCGAACTGCCGATCTCCTCCTTGACAGGGAGGCGTGTTAGGCCGCTACACCACGGGACCTTGTCGCAGAATTAACCGCTGACATTGAGAGTACGGCTCGGACCCAAGGTCAGTCAACAGTCTGCAAGGGTCTGGTAACCATAATCCGGAGATCAAGTGATTATCCGTAATTACACCCAATACCTTTGTAGCCGATCTCCACTTCACCTTCGGCCGTAACCATTACCGGTGTGATTTTATCGCCGCCTGAAAGTCGTTCTACTTCTGTCCATTGTTCGGGTTGTTTTGAGACGTCTATCTCGCGGTAGGCGATATTGTCCTTTGTCAGATCTTCTTTAAGTAAGTCGCAATAGCCACATGTGGGATGCGTGTAAACGGTGGCGAGGCCATCGGCTGCTGGAGGTTCAGTTTTAGGCATTTATATTCCTGATTTGATGTTTTTGAAATTGTTTCTCATTTAGATTCTGTACATCGTGATCGTGATTGCATAGGTGTATGAAAAATCTCTGGAGAGTCTACATCTCGATCGATTTGTCTCCTGAGATGTAGCCTTGGGGATCTTCTTCAAACGCAACGCGGCATCCAGGACCACAGAAGTAATAGGCGTTACATTGAAAAGTAGCCGTTCCACCTGGCGGGCTATCAGTGTTGACCTTCATGTTGCATACAGGGTCAATCGCGATTTCGGATTTTATTCTTAGAAATGGAATTTTCACGGTAGTTTTAGAATTATATGTTCGTTTATCTGTCAGATTTAAGTCTTGGGATCAAATTTTAATTGAAGTAGCGGTGGTTGCTGGTTATGACCGTCCGGGAATTTGAATGCCTAATCGTAACGAGTTGCCGACAACGGTTAATGAGCTTAAAGCCATTATGCCGGCGGCAACGATAGGATTTAGGAATCCAAAGTGCCCGATGATGGGATGCAAAAATCCAGGTGCGGTTCCATCACTGAATAATGGATAGAGGATTCCAGCAGCGATAGGAATAAACAGGATGTTGTAGAAGAAGGCCCAGAATAGGTTCTGCTTGATGTTTCTCATAGTGCTACGGCTTAGATGTATTAAATCATCGACGAATGTTAAATCTCCTGAAGTAATCGTTACATCAGCAGCTTCAATTGCTATATCCGTTCCCGTGCCGATCGCTACACCTACATTTGCTGTTGCTAATGCTGCTGCATCATTAATCCCATCGCCAATCATTGCGACGGTCTTTCCACTTTCTTGCAATGTAGTTATAGCCCGCGTTTTCCCTTCGGGGAGAACACCAGCGATTACTTCCTTGATACCGACGGATTTGGAGACCTTTTCGGCTGAATGTTTATTATCTCCACTGAGCATCACTGTACTTATGCCGCGTGCGTGGAGCTTTTCTATGACCTCTGCGGCTTCTGGCTTTATTGCATCAGATATGCCGAAGAATCCGATTACCTCTTCATCTTTTGAAACCCACAAAACGGTATTGCTTGATTCGGCTATGGCAATATTTGCTTCGCGCAGCTTGTCATCGACAATTGTTTTTTTAAGTATGAATGCCGCGTTGCCAATAGTTATGATCGATCCTTCAACGGTTGCTGATATACCTTGACCTGGTTTAATTTTCACATTGGTCGAATCTGGTATTTGAAGGTTTTTTGTTCTGGCCTCAGCAAGTATGGCAGATGCCATCGGGTGTTCCGAGTTTACTTCAACAGCCGCAGCAAAACAGAGCAGGTCATTTTCTTCAACTCCAAATGTATTGATGCTAGAAACCGATGGCTTACCTTCGGTGATCGTGCCTGTTTTATCGAAGATAACGGTATCAATCTTGTGTGTCCGTTGTAACGCGTCAGCATTTCGAATCAGGAGACCTTTCGATGCCCCACGTCCCATACCAACAACGATGGCTGTTGGGGTAGCGAGTCCAAGTGCGCAGGGGCATGCGATGATCAGAACTGCAACTGCCATCAATAGGGCATTGACCATAGCAGGGTTTGGAGCCATGAATGACCAAGTCGCAAAAACGATTGCAGCGATCACCATGACAACTGGTACGAAACGAGCTGTTATCTGATCAACAAGATGTTCAATAGGAGCCCTTGAAGATTGGGCCTTTTGAACCATTCTTACAATTCCTGCCAGTACGGTATCGTTACCGACCTCAGACGCTCTGAAACTAACTGATCCGATCCCGTTTATTGTTCCTGTATAGAGCTTGTCGCCAGCCTGTTTTTCGATCGGGAATGGTTCGCCTGTCAACATTGATTCGTCTGTTGCAGTTGTCCCTTCAATAACAATGCCGTCCACTGGTACTCTTTCTCCGGGGCGAAGCGTAATACAATCTCCTTGGACTACGTCAGAGATATCAGTTTCGACATTAATTCCGTTCTTTGATACCAGAGCGGATGCAGGTTGTAAGTTCATTAACTGCTTGATACTGTCCGAGGTTTTCAAACGAGCGCGTGACTCGAGCCATCGTCCCATAAGAACCAGACCGATGATTGCAGCAGCAACATCGAAATGTGTACCGGTTGAGTGATTCCCGCCTATGGCGACACTGGTGAACACTAATGATTCTTCGAACAGTGGCCGGAGGATTGTTACGGCGACGCTGTAAAAATAGGCTGCAGACGTTCCTATCACTATAAGCGTGTTCATGTTTGAAGTGCCAAGTCGCGCTGCTGACCAAGCAGAGCGGTAGAACTGTGAACCAGCCCAGAACTGGACAGGAGATGCCAGAATCAATGCGAAAATATTAGTGGTAGTTGGCGTTAAGTTTGAAAGCCAATTGCTTGATGAGTAGTTCATGACAATCATTAACATTGCGGCTACGCTGATGCTAATCATCATTTTATTTCGGGTTTGTGTAATTTCCGCTGAGCGGATTTCTTCATCCTCATCAATAAATATTGAGGTATTTTCGTCGGCAAACTTTCGAACAGAATAGCCGGCGCTAGCTAACGCTTCTCGAAGATTAGCCTTTGTAGAACTGCCTAGTGTGTACTCAACGGTTGCAGTTTCCATTCCGAGGCTAACTTGGGAATCAATAACTTCTGGCAACTTGTTAAGTGCGTTTGTCACATGGTGGACACAGGCAGCGCACGTCATTCCGCTGACACTGAATGTGAGGGTTGAAATCTGTTTTTCGACTTTTCTAGGCGAAGATGATTTGGTATTTCCGTCCAACAAATTTCTATAGTCCCGCCAGTTAAATCACTATGTGTTTGTAGTGTTTGTAATCGCGATTCCTAATCTTGTCTAGTCTCCAAGTTTGAAAATCGTTTCGATAAACGTACTCCATACCTTTGAAACATTAAAATGTTGCTCAAAGTTAAGGCTATTGATCAGTTGATGTAATCTGAAAGTGTTAGTGTGAGCATATTGACATCAAGGTAGGGGTACGCCTAAAATTCGAGGTCGTCCAAGAAATGTCCATCTTCTTTCGTTTCGATCTGTTTCATAATTTTTAATCACTAAACTACCCAAAGCACGCATGGATTTATATCCGTGGGTACTTTGGGCTTCGCGCGTTGCGTTGTTCAGAACGCACGCGCGAATCCAAATCCTTAATTATTTTCAGGAGAGTTTGTATGGTTATCGCTGATCGTAGATTAGCCCCGACTCAGCAGCCCGATTATAAAGCGTTCAACAGCATTTCAAATAATGTTGATGTTCCAAGTCTTGTGCAAGTGCAAGTTAACTCATTCCAATGGCTTAAGACCGAAGGATTGAAAGACCTTCTTCAGGAAATATCTCCAATCGAGGATTTTTCGGGTGGTCGATTTGATCTTAAATTTTTGAGTCATGAAATTCGTAAGCCAAAAAATACTGAACGAGAATGTAGATCACGTGAGATCACTTATTCCGCTCCACTTTACGTGACAGTTCAGTTGGTCATCAAAGAAACGGGAGAGGTGAAAGAGCAGACTCTTTTCTTTGGTGATCTTCCAATGATGACTCAAAACGGGACATTCGTTATCAACGGTGCAGAGAGAGTGGTTGTTTCTCAGTTGGTTCGTTCACCTGGCGCTTATTTCACTACAATAACAGACCCGACCACCGGGCGTGAACTCTGCAGTGCTAAGTTGATACCTTATCGCGGTGCTTGGGTGGAACTGGAGACTAGTAATAAGGATCTTCTTTCAGTAAAGGTTGACCGTAAGCGTAAGGCTCCTATTTCCACGTTGCTACGTGCTCTGGGATGGGCGACGGATGATGAGATTCGTCAACTAGTATCTGATGTGGACGACGATCCAGTTCATAGCTATATCGAAGCCACGCTGGCGAAAGATACGGCGGCTTCGACGGTTGATGAGGCCCTTCTTGAATTCTATCGTCGGCTGAGACCAGGCGAGCCCCCTAGCGTTGAAAATGCAAGTGAATTGATTGACAGTTTGTTTTTCAATGAACGTAAATACGATTTAGGGCGCGTAGGTCGTTACAAGCTAAATCGAAGATTGGGTCTTGATGAAAAGACTCGCACTCTTACAAAAAATGACATAGTCGAATTGATTCGACGAATGATTACCATTAACAATGGACGGGCATCGAATGATGATATTGACCATTTGGGTAATCGTCGGGTAAGAGCTGTTGGAGAATTGATTCAGAATCAATTGCGTCTTGGACTTTTGAGAATGGAACGCGTTGTAAAAGAGCGGATGACGACACAGATGGATCCGACAACAACAACCCCTGCAGCCCTAATAAACATTAGGCCAGTGGTTGCTGCCGTTCGTGAATTTTTTGGAGGATCTCAGCTATCCCAATTCATGGATCAAACCAATCCCTTGGCCGAATTGACCCATAAACGGAGACTCTCTGCGCTTGGACCTGGTGGCCTTTCTCGAGAGCGTGCAGGTTTTGACGTGCGTGATGTTCACGCGTCTCACTATGGTCGCATCTGTCCGATTGAAACCCCTGAAGGACCTAATATTGGACTTCTTGGTTCACTTTCGACTTATGCCCGGCTAAACCCGTATGGTTTCATAGAGACTCCTTACAGAAAAATTCTTCACTACATGTCTAGCGATAATGCCGACATACAAGGCCGTACACCTCTTGAACACATCATGGATGAAGATGGGAAGATTGTTGCTGAGAGTCATAAGCCGATCACGATTCCAATTGCAGCTTTAGTAAATGAAATTAGTCCAAGCCGCGATGTGAAAGTTATGCCGTATGTGACAGGGAATGAAGCTGATACCGATTATCTTTCTGCCGACGATGAAGAAGAGAACACTATTGGTCAGGCGACCACTCCTATGGACGGTAAAGGTCAAATTACCACAAAACTCGTTGAGGTCCGTCAGGGTGGTAGTGAAGCTTACACATATGTTCATCCGGATCATGTTCAGTATCTAGACATCTCTCCAATGCAGATTGTTAGTATTTCAACAGCTCTCATCCCGTTCTTGGAACACGATGATGCTAACCGAGCTTTAATGGGTTCCAATATGCAGCGCCAAGCAGTTCCACTGGTTCAACCACAGGCTCCGTTGGTTGGAACCGGTATGGAATGGCGCGTAGCGAGTGACTCTGGCCAAGTTGTGATGTCTGCAATTGAAGGAATTGTTTCGGAATCCACAAGTGATTGCGTGAAAATTTTGGGTACAGATGGGAAGGAAGTTGAATACCCGTTAACTAAATTTGTGCGTTCAAACCAAGGAACTTCTATTAACCAGCATCCAATTGTTCATAAGGGAGATAGGGTTGTTCCGGGTTCTCCGTTGGCTGATAGTTCATCGACTGAAAACGGAGAACTTGCGCTTGGTCAGAACTTGTTGGTCGGCTTTATGACATATGAGGGATTCAATTATGAAGACGCCATCATATTGAACGAAGATCTTGTTAAGGATGATAGATATACCTCTATACATATAGACAAGCACGAGGTGGAAGCTCGCGAAACCAAGTTGGGCCCAGAGGAGATTACGCGTGATATTCCGAATGTTGGTGAAGAGAGTCTTCGGGATCTAGATGAGGATGGTATTGTGCGGATCGGTGCATGGGTAACGCCAGGGGATATTTTGGTTGGCAAAATCACACCCAAAGGTGAAACTGAACTGACTGCTGAAGAAAAACTTCTGCGAGCTATATTCGGTGAAAAAGCTCGGGACGTTAAGGATACTAGCCTGCGAGTGCCGCATGGACAGCACGGTAAAGTTACCGATGTGCGAATCCTCACAAAGGAAAACGGTGATGATCTACAGCCAGGCGTTACAAAGACCGTTAGGGTATGGGTTGCACACACTAGGAAGATCAACCAAGGGGATAAGATGGCTGGTCGACACGGAAATAAGGGTGTCGTATCCAAAATTTTGCCAAGAGAAGACATGCCGTTCCTGCCGGATGGAACTCCCCTAGATATTATGCTTAACCCTATTGGGGTGCCTTCTAGGATGAATCTAGGACAATTACTAGAAACTCATCTAGGCTGGGCAGCGAATACCCTAGGATTTCATGCTCGCACTCCTGTATTTGATGGAGCGCAGGACAGTGTTATAGAAGATCAGCTTGCCAGAGCTTGGTTTGTAAGTGAGTCTCACGCAAAAGATCATCGTGATCTTGATTCCGATGAAATCAATTGGGATAAGGTTGATGAGTATTTGAGTGAACGTGGGTTTAGTAGAGATCGGTTGTGGAGCGATGCGCCGTCAAATCGTGGAACTGCTCGAGAGGCTTGTTTGCGCATATGGTTGGAAGACGTTACAGGCGAGAAAACAGATAATTTGAAGCCTTCAGAGCTTATGCAAGAATCATTGAAAATTTCGCGAGAAAGGAATTTATCCGCTCCAATTTTTGGTAAGCAAATAATTCATGATGGACGGACAGGTCTTCAATATGATTCGCCAGTTACAGTTGGCAATGTCTACATGTTGAAGCTGATCCACTTAGTGCAGGATAAGATTCACGCCCGATCGACTGGTCCTTATTCGCTAATCACGCAACAGCCTCTTGGCGGAAAAGCTCAGTTCGGTGGTCAGCGATTTGGTGAGATGGAGGTTTGGGCTCTAGAAGCTTATTCTGCTGCTTACACCCTTCAAGAAATGCTCACTATTAAATCAGACGACGTAGTTGGGCGAGTTAAGACTTATGAAGCTATTGTGAAGGGTGAAGAGGTGATTCAGCCGGGTGTTCCGGAGTCTTTCCATGTTCTCTTGAAAGAATTACAAGGATTAGGGCTTTCAGTTGAACTGTTAAATGAGGACATTGAAAGATTTACTCAATCCGAGACCGCTTCACAAGAGATGTCTGCGACACTTGGAGCTCCTCTTAACTGGAGTGATTTGAGTGATGAACCTCTGGATGCGTTAGATATTGAAGAACTGTCCCTTGATGAATTGAATGCTGGTTCAATGGATACTACTGATGACGATGACGACGACTTAGATGCGGATGATTCTTTATCAGATGAAGATGAAGTTGACGAAAACAAATTGATCTCAGCTTCAGAGGAATCTGACGAATCTGAAGACGCAATCATTGGCGTTGATGATGAAGAGAACTAAATTAACTACAGTCAACACGAAATGTGTGTGGGCTAATTACGAATGCTGGCAACTAGTCAGTTCAACTATGGGTGAAATCCCTGAAAGGCGAGGAAACGGCCAGATATGACACAATCAGGCGCCGATTTCAACGCGATTAGGATCTCTCTGGCATCTCCAGAGCAGATTAGAGCTTGGTCGTATGGTGAAGTAACTAAACCCGAGACCATTAATTATCGTACATTACGACCTGAAAAAGATGGTTTGTTTTGTGAACGTATATTTGGTCCGACCAAAGATTGGGAATGTTATTGCGGCAAGTACAAGAAGATTCGGTACAAAGGCGTAATTTGTGATCGATGCGGTGTCGAAGTAGCGCGATCTAAAGTCCGAAGAGAACGGATGGGTCACGTGAAGTTAGCTGCTCCTGTAGCCCATATTTGGTTTTCTAAAGGAACTCCTTCTCGTTTGGGGCTAATACTTGATCTTTCACCTCGGAATCTTGAGAGGATTCTATATTTCTCACAGTATGTTGTGACGTCTGTAGACGATATGGCGCGCCAGAATGCCATTGAGCAATTGGAAGCTTATAGAGACGCTGAGATCACACGCTTTGAGGAGGATTTGAAGGACGCTGTATCAGAAAATAACGTTGAGCCGGTGTTGGCATCAACTATGCAATCTATGTTCGATGCAAAGGCGGAAGCTGATCGCATAGCCAATGAGCTTGCAGAACTTGATAAACCCAAGAAAAAGCTCACAAAAGCTCAGGTTCTCAGGGCAGAAAAAGAAGCTCTTGAGCTTGCAGAGTCTCAATCAAAAGAAATCGAAAGTTATAAAGGTCCGGAAGCAGTTACAAAGCTCACCGAGCTGACCGAAGAGCAAATAGCTGCAGTTAAAGTTGATGTTCAAAATAAGATCGATGACCTTGAGGCGATTCGAGTTATGGATTTGCTGACCGAAGCTCGGTTCCGTGAATTGCGTGATAAATTCGGTCATGTATTTAAGGCATCTATGGGTGCAGAATCAGTACTTGAAATCCTCGAGAATACCGATTTAGACGCGGTACGCATTGAACTCTTAGACGAAGTTCGCAATACATCTGGCCAGCGCCGCAAGAAGGCAATAAAACGACTTCGTGTTGTTGAAGCGTTCAGAAAGAGTGGGAATAAATCTGAGTGGATGATTCTTACAGTTTTACCTGTACTACCACCTGAATTGCACCCAATGGTTCAACTCGATGGTGGACGGTTTGCTACGAGTGATCTGAATGATCTTTACCGGAGAGTTATTAACCGCAATAACCGATTGAAGCATTTAATCGACCTTCAAGCTCCGGACATCATCATTCGAAATGAAAAACGAATGCTTCAAGAGGCTGTTGATGCTCTTATTGATAATGGTCGCCGAGGTCGAGCTATCCAGGGTAGTCATAATCATAAACTGAAGTCCTTGACCGATTTACTTCGTGGCAAGCAAGGTCGCTTCCGGCAAAATCTTTTGGGTAAACGAGTGGATTACAGTGGAAGATCAGTAATAATTTCTGGGCCTCAACTCAATATGTATGAGTGTGGTTTGCCAAAAAAGATGGCTTTAGAACTGTTTAAACCGTTTGTCATGAATGCACTAGTTGTGAAGGGATATGCTCACAACATCAAAAGTGCAAAAAGAATGACAGAGAGAGCTCGTCCAGAAATTTGGGATCTGCTTGAAGAGGTTATACAAGATCATCCTGTAATGCTTAATCGTGCCCCTACTCTTCATCGATTGGGAATTCAAGCATTTCAACCAGTTTTAGTTGATGGTTCGGCTATTCAGATTCACCCTTTAGTTTGTACAGCGTTCAATGCTGATTTTGATGGTGATCAGATGGCAGTACATGTTCCACTTTCAAGAGAAGCTGTAATTGAAGCACAGCGATTAATGCTTTCAACTAATAATATGCTTGCTCCTAGTTCAGGATTTCCGATTGTGTCACCTACGTTGGACATGGTTCTTGGTGTCTATTACCTCACAGGTATTGATGGCGATGAATTGACGCCTGTTGAAAGAGATCAGGAAGGCAACGCTGTATTTGACACAATTTACGCGGATTTTGATGATGTGCGTTTGGCGTTTGACACTGAAAGGATCAAGCTGCGTCAACTAATTAAAGTTCGTGATGACCATGGTGAGCTCATTGAAACCACTGTGGGTCGCGTTATATTCAATTGGGCTCTTCCAAAAACGATGGAGTTTAGAAATCATTTGTTTGACCGTGGTGCCATTGAAGCTTTGGTTGGGGAGGTAGTAACTGGATATGGTAATCAAGTTACTTCTGAGATGCTCGACCAGTTAAAAAATCTCGGGTTTAAGTACGCTACCCAGTCGGGCACTACGATTGCAATAAAAGACATCGTTACACCTCCACAGAAGCAATCATTATTGTCTGCTGCTGACACTAAAATCTCTAAGTTGGATGAGCAGTATCAAGAGGGTCTTATCACTGACCATGAGCGTTACGAAGCATCGGTAGGAATTTGGACCGATGTGTCAAATAAAATGACCGATGCTGTCGAAGACACCTTAGATAAATACGGTGGGATTTTTACGATGGCTGCTTCTGGTGCAAAAGGTAATATAGCGCAGATTAAGCAGATGGCTGGTATGCGTGGGTTGATGTCAGATCCTAAGGGCAGGATTATTGAAATGCCGATACGTTCCAGTTTTGCTGAGGGTTTGTCGGTACTTGAGTACTTTATTTCTACTCATGGAGCTCGAAAGGGTCTTGCTGACACAGCGTTACGAACGGCTGACTCGGGGTATTTGACTCGTCGTTTGGCTGATGTTGCTCAGGATGTGATAATCACCACAGAGAATGACCCTGGCGCCCAAGGGATATTGATTACCGACGACCAACAGGGCGGCCAGCAGGCACCACTTGCCGAGCGGATTGTAACTCGCTACCTTGCGGAACCTATCGTCCATCCTGAAACGGGTGAATTAATAGCGGATCGTGACGATTTAGTTACTAGAGATGTGGCTGAACGCGTCGAGGCTGCAAACGTTAAAGAAGCGTGGGTATTTTCACCGCTTTCGAGCACTATTCAGCGTGGCATATCCCAAAAATGTTATGGCGGTTCACTGGCTACGGGAGATCCTGCTTTATTGGGTGAAGCAGTTGGGATTATTGCAGCCCAATCGATTGGTGAACCCGGCACGCAGTTGACGATGAGAACCTTCCACACCGGAGGTGTTGCCGGCAAGGACATTACCTCGGGGTTACCTCGTGTTGTTGAATTATTTGAAGCTCGGCAGCCGAAAGGAATGGCAGTTTTATCTGAAATAGGTGGTCAAATAGAAATTGGTCAATTGCCTGAGGGTCGTGTAGTTAGAGTTATTTCTACCGAAGTTTATTCTGAGGAAATGAACATTCCTGAAACTCATAGACAGAGTGTTAAAACAGGTGATTGGGTTGATGCTGGAGAAGTCGTTCTTATTGCAAAGAAAACAGCTACGGCTGCAGCCGTTAAGGCGGGGAAATTAGACGAATTCCAAGAAGAAATATTTGCGCCGGTTGCGGGTACTGTCCAAGTGACGAAGACGTCTGTTCGAATTGCATGGAATGAAACGGATGAGCGTGAGTATGTGATTCCAGCAGCGTCAGAAATTTTGGTTTCAGACGGCGATAAGATTGACCCAGGGACAGCATTGACGGATGGTCCGAAGAATCCACAAGATATTCTTCGAATCGAAGGACAGGCAGCCGTACAGCGTTATTTAGTTGATGAGGTTCAGGCGGTATATCGATCACAAGGGGTGCAGTTGCATGACAAGCACATCGAGGTTATTGTCCGACAGATGATGCGGAAGGTTCGGGTTGATAATCCAGGTGACAGTGATTTGCTACCAGGAGAATTGGTAGATAGGCATGATTACGAGCTGGCAAATAGCAATATGTTGGCTGAAGGTGGAGAACCAGCCACAGCCAGCCCGGTTCTTCTTGGTGTAACTAGGGCATCACTTAACACTCAGAGTTTCTTGGCTGCAGCATCTTTCCAGGAAACTGCACGAGTACTTACAGAGGCTGCTGTCAATGGATCTGTAGATCGTTTGAGTGGGTTGAAAGAGAATGTCATTATTGGTCGATTGATACCTGCTCGACTTGATCAGACATCCTCGGGTCGTGAGCGCCTTGGAGTTGAGGAAGGTGAGCGAGAAGATGGTCGTCTCACTGGTTTCACTAAGGCGCCTGCGACCTTTGAGGAAGCATTAGCAGCTATAGGTGGCGGAGATCTGGTCAGTGCTGGACCTGAATCGGCATCGGTATCAGCCGAAGGGGCTTCTGGATCTACATCGGAGGATGTCGCTGATGACGGCGGTCTTCTTGCCGCTGTATCAGCACTTGCGGATGTAGCTACGGGAGGTATGGAATCATCTGATAGTGGCGATGACGCAGCAGCGCGAGCAGCAGAAGCCTTACGGGCATCTACGTCTACGGTAGAAGAGAACACAGATCCTTCTCCACAGTTTGTAGATGAGGTAAATGAAGATGAGTCAGATAAATCTGATTAGTAGTACTTCTAGTTGGTAGTTTGTTATGCAAACTGTGCCCTCATCTGATGAGATGAGGGCACAGTATTTAATGTATGTAAATTAGACCAAACTAGATCAAGTTTAAATTATTCAGTAGTGTTTGTTGATTTTCCTATAAAATTTATTATTCGTTTTACGGGCGGTTAGCTCAGCTGGCTAGAGCGCGTCGTTGACATCGACGAGGTCACAGGTTCAAGTCCTGTACCGCCCACCAAATCGCTATATCGTTTACTGGTTCGAAAATATTCGTAGTTAATTTTTATCGCGAAAAGCGGAGCCACTTTCAATGGCAGTTAAATTTAAAGACCTTTCTCCTGAGGACCAAAATGATTATCGCGATAGAATGCGCCATTCAGCTGCGCATGTTCTTGCGGAAGCGGTAACTGACTTATTTCCCGAGGCTCAACTGACTATTGGTCCGCCGATAGCTGATGGCTTTTTCTATGATTTTGCTATTTCAGAACCATTTACCCCTGAAGATTTAAAACGTATCGAGCTGAAAATGCGTGAGTCAATCAAGGCGAATACGGAGTTTGTCGAACGTGAAACCAGTCGAGATGAAGCCTTAGAACTAGTTAAAGATAATCCTTATAAAGTTGAGATTTTAGAAGGGATTCCCGTAGATGAGCGTGTGACCTTTTGTAGTCATTCGGATAATGCATTTGAAGATCTTTGCCGTGGTGGTCACATGGAGCGTACAGGGGATATCAAAGCATATAAATTACTTTCTTCTGCCGGAGCTTATTGGCGAGGCGATGAAAATAACACCATGTTGCAGCGCATATATGGAACCGCTTGGGAGTCACGCGATGCTCAAAAGAATTATCTAAAACGACGTGATGAGGCAGAAAAACGTGATCACCGCAAGTTGGGGCGTTCATTAGATTTATTTTTCTTTGACCCTATCGCACCCGCTAGTCCATTTTTCCTTCCAAAGGGTACTCACGTAATCAATAGTCTTGTCGATTATGTTAAGGAGTTGTACGCACGGTATGGCTATCAGGAAGTTATTACGCCTCAAATATTTAATACTGGATTATGGAAACGATCAGGCCATCTCGAAGCGTATGCGGAAAATATGTACTTTTTAGATGTGGATGATAGGGAGTTTGGTGTAAAGCCAATGAACTGTCCCGCTGCCGCGATGTTGTACTTGGCAAATTCACGCAGTTACCGAGAACTGCCTATTAGAATGGCAGACTTTGGCAGATTGCACCGAAATGAACGATCTGGAGTGACACATGGTTTGAATCGTGTCCGTTCTTTTGTCCAAGATGATGCGCATATTTTTTGCGCGTTCCATCAAATCGGTGCAGAGATTACGTCTTTTTTGCAAATGCTGAATGAGTCTTACAAGGTTTTTGGATTTGAAAATACCCGGTTTGAGTTATCGTTACGTCCCGAAAAGCGTGTTGGATCTGAAGAAATGTGGGATCAGGCAGAGTCGATTCTTACTGAAGTACTCGACGCTGCCGGTCATAAATACACTGCACAATCTGGTGAGGGCGCCTTTTATGGGCCTAAGATCGACGCATTTGTGCCAGATGCTATTGGGCGCGAATGGCAGTTAGGAACGGTTCAATTAGATTTTTCACTTCCTGAACGTTTTGACATGGAATACACCGCAGAGAATGGCAACCGTGAACGTCCAGTTGTAATTCACCGGGCGATGCTGGGTTCACTTGAACGTTTTCTCGGTGTTTTGATTGAACACCTATCTGGAGCGTTTCCGATGTGGCTGTCACCAGTACAGGCAGTAATTGTTCCTATCGCTGATAGACATAACGAGTTCTGTTTTGAGGCTGGTAAGCGTATTAGCGAATCAGGATTCAGAGTTGAGGTGAATGATTCAAACGATAGGATGAATGCAAAAATTAGGCAGGCACAACTTCAAAAGATCCCCTATATGCTTGTGGTGGGTGATCGTGAAGTTGAGGATCAATCTTTGTCAGTACGTACCCGAAGCGGTGATAATCTTGAATCGATGTCGATTGATCAGGTAATTAACAGGTTTGAAGCCCAAGTAGCAGATCGATCCTGAATCTATTTTGTGATTTTAACTTGGTGGCTACTATTACAGTTGTTGTTTGGCTGCAATATAATCGTGCGTAGTATTTTATTGTTTAGGGGTGGTAATTGTGTGTCTGTTTGTGTCTGTTTGTAAAATAAATTCTGATTAAGTACGTCTTATTTGGCGTGACGATGGGCTAAAAACATCAAATGAAATCCGATGAAATTACTCTACACCGAGGGCTTCAGGGTGTTTACTTTGATCGAAGTGAGACGACGTTTATTGATGGTAAGCAAGGTGTGCTCGAATACCGTGGCTACAATATCCATGATCTTGCCGAATATTCAACTTTTGAAGAGACAGCCTACCTTCTTATACATGGGATTCTTCCTACTCAGGCGCAATTGGACGAGTTTGATTCAGAGCTCAAAGCTGCACGAGAATTACCTGAAAAGATTTTTGATGTCATCGATCTCGTCAAAGATTCTCATCCGATGGATGTTCTCAGGACCGCTGTTTCAGCGTTAGCTTCGTTTGATCCAGAACGGGGAGACAATTCCCCTGAAGCTACGATTCATAAGGGAAATCGCCTGACATCTCAAGTGCCTGGGATTGTGATGGCTCATCATGCTATTCGTAGGGGGAAGGATCCTGTTAAGCCCAGTTCAACGTTGGGCCATGCTGCTAACTTTCTTTACATGCTTGAGGGTAACGAACCTAGTGTTGATGCGGCTAATCTCATGGACAAAGATTTTGTTCTTCATGCGGATCACGGTTCAAATGCGTCGGCATTTACAGCGCGTACGGTAGCCGGGACTGCAGCAGACGTTCATGGTGCTGTTACAGCCGGTATCGCTGCTTTATCAGGGCCATCACATGGTGGAGCTGCTGAAAACGTTATGCAGATGGCAAAAGAAATTGGAAAACCCGAAAATGCAGCGGATTATGTCCGCGATCTACTTTCGAACCGACAGCGTGTTATGGGCTTTGGTCATCGCGTTTACAAAGCAGAGGACCCACGTGCAAGGCACCTTCGTGAGGGAGTTAAGAATCTCAGTGAAGAAATGGGGCAACCTGAGTGGTATCAAATACTTGAAGGCGTTGTTGATGCCATGAAACCTTATGCTAGGCGTGGGATTCATGTAAATGTCGATTTTTTTGCAGGTGTTATTTATTATTTGAATGGATTCCCGCAAGACTTATTTGTTCCTATATTTGCTGTGGGACGCATTCCCGGATGGACAATTCAAGTGGTCGAGCAGTTGCAGCATAATATTTTGATAAGGCCATTGCTGCAGTACACGGGAGAGCATGATTTGGACTACGTTCCCATTTCTGAACGTGGTTGAAAAAGCAAGTACATCAGCGAGTAATAGGATTTCAATTGCAATTCACTTTGTATGGTTGAGTTGGTTACGAATTTGTCGTAGCCATTTTCAACGAGTTACAGCATGACGATACCTAACTCCCACAGCGCATTAGAAAGAAGCCTGATCGATCATATTTCTAAGTACGGACCTGTTACTTTTGAGTCGTTTATGAATTTTGTTCTTTACGACAACGATCAAGGCTATTATCCAACTCGCCGCAGAACTTTTGGTTCAAAACCTGTCGGAACAGACGGAGACTACTTTACGAGTCCTACTACCCATCCAGTATTTGGTGCCTTGCTCGCATTGCAACTTAGGGAAATGTGGTTTTTGCTCGACTCACCACCCGAATTTACAGTTATCGAAATGGGTGCGGGTGATGGTACTCTTCGTTCGGATATTCTGGAATACGTGCAGCAAGAACTTCCAGATTTCGCTCAAACTATTCGCTACGTCGCCACAGATTTGGTTCCACCGTCAAATGTAAACGGTGTTCTTGATAATTCTTATCTTCCAAGTGATGTGGTTGGGTGTATCGTTTCTAACGAGCTGCTTGATGCCTACCCATTTAATCGTTTCATTGTGCAAGATGGGGTAGTCAAAGAAATTTTTGTTGACTACCAGGATGGGAAGCTTGTCGATTCTGTAGGTGAAGTAAGTGAACCTGAAATTGCGGCGCGCGTCGATCCATTTTTGGATTCTCTTACAGAAGGTTATAAGGGTGAGGTAAATCTGAGACTTGGTTACTGGTCGGACTCAGTTGCCGCCGCGCTACAGCGTGGGTACGTTATTACCGTCGATTATGGATATGATCGTCCTGATCTGTATCAATCTTCGAGACCAGAGGGTTCGATGCGGTGTTATTACCAGCACACGCTCAGCCAAGATCCGTTGAGGAGACTTGGCAAGCAAGACATAACATCACATGTGGATTTTACGGCTGTAGATCATACGCTGATGGTCAATCACATCAAACGAATTGGGAAGCTTACTCAACGCCAATTCTTATTGAATTTAGGCCTGAAGGATTTTTCTGACGACATTAATTTGCGATCATCGAATAAAGAACTTTCTAGAAAAGATTTTCTAGAAAATCTTGCTGGTATCGAGGCGTTAATTGATTCGGATGGGCTTGGGAAGTTTAGAGTGGTGCTGCATGCAAAAAATATTGATCAAGTGCATCGAATTACCGGCATAACAGGTCATAAATCTCTTGTGGAAGGTCGCAATACACCTACATTAAATAATTCAGAAGCAAGTCATGCTCGCTTGCTTAGATCTGGTAATCCGTTTGGACAAACTAACAGTGAACTTAGAAGCGGTATGACTTGGGAGCAGCTGTTTTGTGATGACTCGACCAGTAGTGTTAATTGAACTCCTTAGGTGAATGGAGATGGAATAGATGTTGACTGACGGTTTGCAATCTCCCAAAAAAACACCAATCTATCGAACACATTTGGAATCCAATGCAAAGATGACGGATTTTTGTGGTTGGAACATGCCGATTCAATACCAAAAAGGCATTATTGCTGAAGTAAAAGCTGTTCGTGGTTCGGTGGGTATTTTCGATGTTTCACATATGGGACGGATAGAATTTGAAGGCTCAGGAGCAGAATATTTTTTAGGGAAGATTTTGTCAGCGAACTTAAAGGCTTTAAACCTTGGACGCAGCAAATACAATTTTATCTGTAATAAGGATGGTGGCATTATCGATGACGCTATGGTTTATCGCGTCGGAGATGAGAGATTTCTTTTGATAGTGAATGCGGGAAATACGCATAAGGATTTGAAGTGGATAGCCTCTCAAGCCATGGATGGCTCCGATTGCAATATGGCGGTATTAACTGATAAAACCGCTATGATCGCTGTGCAAGGGCCTAAGGCAGTAGCGATAGTTGATGAAGTGACACATGGGGCTGCTTCGAAGATTGGTCGTTTTCGAATCGCGAATGTTTCATTTGATGGTTGCGATGCTACCTTGGCGAGAACTGGGTATACAGGCGAAGATGGATTTGAAATTATTGTTCCCGCAGATCAAGGATCAGATCTATGGTTACTTTTGAAAAACTCTGGTGCTATTGAATGTGGGCTTGGGTCTCGTGATGTGTTGAGGCTGGAAGCAGGGTTGCCGCTACATGGGAATGACATTTCATCATCGACTAATCCCTTTGAGGCTGGGTTTGGTCGTTTTGTATATACAGAAGCTCCTGATTATGTAGCCGGTGATGCATTAATCCAGTTACTGTCTACAGAGCCTCATCGGCTCTTAGTAGGTTTTAAAATGATTGGACGAGGTATTCCACGACCAGGCCTTAAAATTCTTTCCTGTTCGCCTGAAGAAAGTAATTCCAGTGTTATAGGCAATGTTACTTCAGGTACTTATTCCCCGACCGTTGACTGCGGTATTGGTATGGGCTACGTTGATCGAAAATACTCTAAAGTAGGTAATCATATTGTTATTGATGTTAGAGGTAGACTAGTTGCAGCTGAAATTGTGAAATTACCCTTTTATAAACCGTTTTAAATTATTCGATTTAGCATTTTTATTTGTTGGGGAGCTAAAGCATAGATGTATCCAGATGATTTGAAATACTCAAAAGAGCATGAGTGGGTGCGTATTAATGGCTCTATCGCTGAGATAGGCGTTACATTGTTCGCACAGGAATCTTTGGGAGATGTTGTATATG
>MDTE01001399.1_pt1 | contig 23060 bp, 20 predicted proteins | sample 811231 | NCBI WGS metagenome assembly MDTE01 (sample SAMN05326651, study PRJNA326480) | marine metagenome | isolation source: seawater | place: Indian Ocean: Red Sea | collected 2010 | reverse complement strand
GGCATCGCCATTGGCGCCGAACACCGCAAGGATTCGCTGAAAAGCGTCGATGACGCACTGGGATCGCGCGGCTTGCTGTACCGGACCGACAATGGCGGCGGCGAAGTGGATGCCAGCAGCAGTGTGTCGGAAGCCTTCGCGGAAATCGTCGTGCCCGTGCTCAGGGACAGTTTCCTCGGCCAGTCGCTGCAATTCGAAGGGGCCGCGCGCTATTCGCACTACGATACGGTTGGCAGCACCGTGGCTTGGAAGCTTGGCGGCGAATGGGCTCCGATCGATGCTCTGCGCTTCCGCGTCACCCGCTCGCGCAGTGTGCGGGCTCCCACGCTTGTGGAATTCTTCGCACCCGAGACGCTGGGCGCCTTGAATATCTCGGCCGATCCCTGCGATGCGGCGGAGATCAATCTCAATCCGAACCGCGAAGCGAATTGCCGGGCGCTGGGCATCCCCGCCGGATGGGTCGACCCCGCTTCGTCGCTTGCACTGACCACCCGCCTTGGCGGGAATCCCAACCTGACGGAAGAAACATCCGACTCCTGGACCGCGGGCGTTGTCGTTTCGCCAGTCGACGGCCTGCGGCTTTCGGCTGACTGGTGGTCGATCGAGATCGACGACGCGATCCAAACCATCAGCGGAAATTCGATCGTCGAAAAATGCGTGGATTCCGAAACGCTGGACAACCCCTTCTGTCCGCTGGTCACGCGCGGTAACTTCGCGGGTATCGACGATCCCTATGTGATTTCGTCCATCGACCTTCGCCAGGTCAATATAGGTCAACTCACCGCCCGGGGTCTCGATCTGGCGGCAAATTACCGCACATATCTCGATCGGATCTCCGAAAGTCTTCCCGGTCGTCTGAATGTCGGGCTGACCGTTACCTATCTGGACAGGCTGGAAGAACTGGTCGATTCCGAAGACCCGGACACCCTGCTCATAAGCGACGGGGAATATGGCAACCCGACCTGGCGGGGCAATCTCAAGGTCGGCTATTCCGTCGGGGGGCTTCGTGCGAATTGGTCGGTGCGCTACATTGGCGGGTCGAAGATCGACGTCCAGCGAAGCGATGAGTATTACGGCGGCCTGACTGTCGACGAGCGCTTCTACCACGACGTGGCTCTCAACTACGATTTCGATAGTGGAGAAACAGTTCAGTTCGGCGTGAACAACCTGTTCGACGAGCACCCTCCGCGCACCCCGTCTACATATACAGGTGCTTCCGGCGGATCGCTTTTCGATAGCGTCGGACGCTTCTTCTATGTCGGGTTCACCAAGGCCTTTTGATACTCTGATTGGCGCGGTCGTCGGTTCTAGGGCCGACCACCGCGCCTTTCCTCCGCGCGGCGCCAAGCGGATACCCGTCGAGCCGGGTGTTCGCACCGTCTCCCAAGGGCGCCAGCCTATAAATAATCCGGCAGCCTCGCCCCCGTCACCTAGCGACGAAAACTTGAGAAAACGGTCATGCGGCCTTCCGCTTTCTCCTTTGCGAAGTCCGAACTGGTGAGCCGAAACTGGACGATATAGTCGGACATGCATTCCGTGTCGTGAATGTCCCCGGGCAGATAGACGCTGCATTCTCCGGGATGTTTGGTGCTGTCGCCGCGCGTCACCAGTGACGAATGCCCCTGCCTGTCGGTCACGAGACGATAGGTCCCGATCCGGTTTCTGCCGTGCTGGAGAATATAGAAGACCCACCCGCATCCATGGTCATGCGGGGGGCGATACAGACCCTTGCGCTCGGTATGCGCCAGCAGGACGAAGCCCCATTTCTCATCGCGATAGAGTTCGACCGTTTCGGGTTTCTCTTCATGGATTTTCCGGCACCAGGCTTCGGTCCCGCAATTCGCGACCAGCCTTTCCAGAGCCTGCGTAAGCCGGGTCACGGTGTCCGAATTGAGGCCGCTCCAGCCCTCTTGGGCATCCTTGACGAATTGCTGCAGTGAATCCGACTGCATGGCTATGTTTCCTTCTGACGGTTGCGGTGATCTTGGCCGAGCGTTCCGGCCGGATCGGGGTGCGCGAGATCGGATCGCCAGCGTCGCAGGCGCGCGATCAAGGCCAGCACGACGAGGATAACCGCCACGCCGTAGCTGACGTTGAGGCCGCGCGCATTGAGGTCCGGCGGGATCTGCTCGTAAATGGCTGTGCGTGCGGCCCAGGCGAACACCGTGCTCATCAATGTGGCACCGAAGAGCAGGCCGATGTTCCGTGACAGATACAATAGGCCCGTAACCTCGCCGGTCTTTTCGCATCGGGCCTTCTGCATCACCCCGCTATTGTTTGAAGATGAGAACGTGGCGTAGCCGAATGTCGTCACCAGAAGGCATGCCAGATAGCCCTGCACTCCCCAGGACAGCGGGAGCAGCGCCATGCCGGTGCAGCCGGCCGCTTGGATCCCCAAGCCGACGATACCGGTAAGCTCGGCGCCCCACAGCGTTACCGCGCGACTCGCAATCGTCGACGTGATCGCGGCCACGACCGGGCTTGCCGCCATCACCAATCCCGCCTGGGATAGGGTGAGTGCAAGCCCGCCCGTCAAATAATACGGCCCGATTACGAGCGAGGCCATGATCACGCATGACACGAGGAAGTTCGCCATCAGATCGACGCGAAAAGGCGAGCGGATCAGATCGGCGATATCGATCACGGGGCGATCGGTGTTTAGGGCCGAGACATAGAATCCCGCCATCGCGATGAGCGAAAGAATGGCGAAAATCACCCGATGGCCATCGCCGCCACCGACCGGCCTCATCGCCAGGACCAGGGACGAAATCGAAACGACGACCAGAAACGAACCCGCGAAGTCGAACCTGTAGCGGTTCATCGCCTTGCGCCGCGTCGCGGGCAGGAATGTCCAACCGAGGATGAGGGCCGCCAAGCCGATCGGCACATTGGCAAGGAAGATCGCCTGCCACCCCCACGCCTCTGCCAGGGCGCCACCGCCTACCGGGCCGGAAGCCGTCCCGAGCGAGGACATGCTGCCAACCAGTCCGACATTTAGCGGTAGCGAACCGGGGGAGGAAAGTTGCCGGACGATCGCGAGGTTGACCGCGAGAAGAACGCCGGACCCCATTCCCTGTGCAACCCTGAGAAGCGTCAGAGCCAGTATGCTATCGGTGTAGGCTGCGAGCGCTGAAGCAAGAGTGAAAAGCGATGCTCCGGCAAGAAACATTTCGCGCTTGCCGAAACTGTCGGACAATCGCCCGGCAATGACCAAGCTCGAAGAAACAGCCAGGAGATACCCGATCACCACCCATTGGCTGGCCGAATAACTGGTGTCCAAATGCCTGGATAATAGGGGCAGAACCATATTCACGCTGCTTACGGCGAACGCGCTCATGAATGTCGCAAGGAGGATTGCCAGCAGGGCCGCCCGCAACCGGAGGTCTTCGTAGCCCGCGATCGGTTCCGCCGGTCGATCCGGACCTGGGGGTAGCAGTGGCATGCTTGGACGACCTCGGAGGGCTTGGACGATGGCCGACCTTGGCGGTGCCCTTGTGAAAGCGCCCGATCGCCGGTGTTGCTCGCAAGGTAGAGGCACCCATACATGGCACAAGGCGCAGCAATTGCATCTATACAGTGCATTGAAGGTCATGCATGACGCTGCTACTTCGCGGCCATGCAGAAGCTCGACCTGAATTTGCTTCACGCCCTGTCGGCGCTTTTGCAGGAGGGAAGTGTCGTCGCGGCATCCAGGCGACTGGGCATCACCCCGTCCGCGACAAGCCGCGCACTGGCCAGATTGCGCGATGTTACCGGCGACCCGCTTTTGGTGCGGGCTGGTCGGGGACTCGTCCCGTCCCCTCGCGCAGCGCAAATCAAACAGCAATTGCCCCGGGTGATGGACGAGGTTGGGGCGCTGCTGGGTCCAGGCAGTTCTCTCGACTTGACGGCACTGGAACGGGTTTTCGCCATCAGGTGCCGTGAAGGGTTTGCGGAGACATTCGGGCCGCTACTGATCGAGGCGGTAGCGAAGGAGGCGCCTCTGTGCCGCCTGACCTTTCTTCAGAAAACCGACAAGAGCAGCTCGATGTTGCGCGATGGCTCTGCCGATCTGGAGACAGCGGTATTGTCCGACCGGATCGGTCCGGAAGTCCGGGGGCGTCGCCTGTTCGATGATCGCTATGTCGCGGTACTGTCGAGCGGCCATCCAGCCGCTACGCAGCCGCTCGATGCGGACGCATTTGGCAGGTTCGGCTATGTCGGCTTGTATCGAGAAGAAATGGAAGAGCATTTCGTCGAGAATGCAATGCTGCAGGCGGGGATCGAACAAGCTCCTTGCGCCATCGTCGCCAACCATGCGGCTGCCATTGCCCTGGCCCGACAGTCCGAACTGATCGCCATGGTCCCCGGTATCCACACACGGGGCCTTCAGGCGGGCGTGACCGTGTCCGACTTGCCATTCGAGGCACCCCCTTTCACGATCTCCCTGTTGTGGCACCCCCGGCTCGAGGCAGACCCCGCGCATCGCTGGTTGCGCTCTGTCGTTGTCGATACCGTCACCGGATGGACCCGTCAGCGCCATCTGGGAGAAATTCAGCAAAGCCCGGAACGGTCGAGCCGATAGGAGCTTTGCAAGTGCCAAGCGAGCTTCACCGCTTGGCGCCCGCAACCTTCCGCGCTCACATCCGGGCAGAAAGCGCAGGCTCACAAGCCAGTCGAGCGCGGGAAAAGCGCGATCGAGTTCCAGAATGCATGGGAAATGGAGCGGGCGAGGCGATTCGAACGCCCGACCCCAACCTTGGCAAAGTTGCATAGGCACTATTCCAAGATACGCCACCCCGCGCTATTCTACGATTAACGGTATGATTTTACGTTTCTTTTCTTATCTTTCTACGCTATACAGGGCCGAGAGGAAGCCCGCTTTTCCACTTTGGCGTTGTAGCCCGGTTGTAGCCTGATAAATGGCAAAGGCCCGCAGAAAGACACAGAAAAATGGCAAAGCAGTCTGAAATAAAGCTCACAAAAACGGTGGTGGACGCCGCTGAGCCAGGCGCAAAGCGTTATGTGCTGTGGGATAGCGATACCAAGGGCTTTGGTATTCGCATCGGAGTGAGCGGGGTCAAAACCTTTGTGGTCAAGTATCTCGCCGAAGGCGGCGGCCGGAGTGCGCCGCAACGCTTCTTCACGATTGGGCAATTCGGCCCGCTTACCGTCGAGCTGGCGCGTAAGCGCGCGAAGGAGATCGTGGCTTCCGCGCTGATGGGCAAAGACCCCGTTTCGGAGCGTAATGCCAAGCGTAAGGAAATGCGGATTAGTGCGCTGATCGACCTGTATGAAGCCGAGGGTTGCTTCATCCAGCGCGGCAAGCGCCAGGGTCAGCCGATGAAGTCGTTGACCAAGAAATACACCATCGCCCGGCTGCGCCATCATGTCGTGCCGCTGCTCGGCCGGAAGCGCGTGACGGAGATCGGCGCGGCCGACATCGAGCGGTTCTTCCGCGATGTCGAAGCTGGCAAGACGGCGAAGAATGAGAAGACGGGGCCGCGCACGCGGATCATCGTCAAGGGTGGCGCTGGTGCGGCGCGCAAGGTGTTCCGCGATCTGTCGGCCGTATTCAGCTTCGCCAAGCGGCACGAGATCGTCGCAGCCAACCCCTGCGAGAAGGCCGTGGTGAACAAGTCCGACAACAAGCGCACACGCTTCCTTACGCTTGAGGAAGTCGCACGCTTGGGCGCGGCCTGTGACGCATTGGAAGCGGAGGGCGTCAACAGCAAGGCGCTCAACATCACCCGGTTGTGGGTGCTGACCGGCTGCCGCCGCAATGAAATAGCGGAGCTGAAATGGGATGAGGTCGATCTGGATAATGGTCTGCTCGTCCTCGACGACAGCAAGACCGGCAAGTCGATCCGTCCGCTCTGCCTCGCCGCGGCGACCTTGCTCAAAAGCGTCGAGAAAGTGGACGACACAGACTATGTGTTTCCCGCCGATGAGGGCAACAGCTATTTCCAAGGCACCAAGAACATCTGGCCGAAGATCGTGAAGAAGGCCGAACTGCCCGGCGTCACCCCGCATACGCTGCGTCATACGGTGGGTGCCACAGCCACCTCGCACGGCGAGGCGCTGGCGCTGACCGGCGCAATCCTCGGCCATGCAAATCTACGTTCCACGATGATCTATGCCCATGTTCAGCATGATCCATCGGTGAAGGCCGCCAATCGCGTAGGCCGTCGTATCGCCTCGGCACTGGCCGGTGAAACCAAGCCTGCGCCCCGCAAGCGTCGCAAGGCAGCCGAGCCCATACCAATCAAGGAAGCGGCCCCAGCCAGCAATGGCTTACTCCCTGATGCCGAATGGGAAGCGTTGGTCGAGCTTGCCGCGTTGTCCGCTGAGGACAAGGGATTTCTGGCTTCGGCCAACGATCCGGCCCTCGCTATGCTTGCCAGGCGGGGCTTCGCCATCGCTGATATTGGCCCCAGCGATTTGCTGGCATGGTGGACGATCAGCTCTGTTGGCCGGGCGCTGGTCGATGCGTTAGCTTCGCATCGCGCCGCCGCATAGAGCCTGCTTCGTCCGGCTATTGGGGCGTCATCCTCGTGGGCTGGCTGGCGCTGGGCATCGCCTATTCGAACAGCGCCGGGCGGACGGCTGCTGCGTCGATCATCGGCGGAGGAAGATCGCCCCGCCTTGTTCGCCGCGCAATTCGCGCTCAGTCATGTGTGCTGGCTCATCGCCTATCCACTCGCCGGACAGGCCGGCGCAATTGAAGGCATGGGGACAGCTTTCGGGGCAGCCGCCGCGCTGGCGCTGATCGGCACAGTGATCGCCTTCTGGATTTGGCCGGCGGCAGATGTTGAGGTGCTGGCGCACACGCATGACGATCTGCCACGCGATCATCCCCATCTTCTCGAAGGGCATCCGGGCGGTCGCGCACGCCACGCTTTCGTGATCGACGAACTGCATCCACGCTGGCCCATTGCATAATATATTGACATCTATCATATGAACACATATTCATATGTTCATTCAGTATAGTATGAAAGCTCTATAATGGCCCATTCGCACGCCGATCATGGTCACGGCCACGATCACGACCACGATCATTCGCACACGCCGACCATCACCAGCGATAATGAGCGCAAGGTGCTGCTGTCGTTCGGCCTGATCTTCACCTTCATGGTGGTCGAGGTCGTGGGCGGCCTGATCTCGGGCTCACTCGCTCTGCTGGCAGATGCCGGGCATATGATGACCGACGCAGCGGCGCTGGCACTCGCCTATGCGGCCTTCCGCTTCGGTCAGCGCGCGGCCGATTCCAAGCGCACCTTCGGCTATCTGCGCTTCGAGGTGGTCGCCGGTTTCGTCAACGCCGTCACCCTGTTCGCGATCGTGGGCTGGATCGTCTATGAAGCCTGGGAACGCTTTCAGGAGCCGCAGCCGATCCTTGCCGGGCCGATGTTCGGCGTCGCGGTCGCGGGGCTGCTGGTCAATATCCTCGTCTTCTGGATTCTGACGCGCGGCGACAGCGAGCATGTCAACATCAAGGGCGCGGCGCTGCACGTCATGGGCGACTTGCTCGGTTCGGTCGGGGCCGTGGGCGCGGCGATCGTGATCTATCTGACGGGCTGGACGCCGATCGACCCCATCCTCTCGGTCGTCGTCTCCCTACTGGTCCTGCGTAGCGCGTGGAAGTTGGCGGCCAAGTCGCTTCACATCCTGCTCGAAGGTGCGCCCGACGGCGCGGCGCCGGAGAAGATCGAGCGTCATCTTCTGGAGCATGTGCCGGGCGTCGCTGCGGTCGGTCATATCCATGTGTGGTCGATCACGTCAGGCCGCACGCTGGCAACGATGCACGTCCGCCCCACAAGCGACGCCGAGGCCCGCGTCGTTGTGCGCGCCGTCGAGCGCGAGCTGGAGAACCATTTCGAGATCGAACACGCGACCGTGGCGGTCGACTGGAACGAGGAAGGCGAAACGTGCAGCCTGGCTCCCGGCAACAAGCGGGACAATGGGCATGACCATGACCACGATCATTTCGGCCACAGTCACGGCGCGTCAGGAAAGGCTTGCTCCCACTGACAGGCCGTCAGCGCAACCGATCCGCGATGCTCTGCATCTGCTGGATTTCTTCGCGCTGCGCCTTGCGGATCGCGTTGCACAGATTGGTCAGTTCGGGATCGCTGAGCCTTGCCTCCCGGCACATAAGGATGGCTCCCGAATGATGCGGGATCATCGAGGCGATGAACTGACGGTCATCAATCGCCGCCTGCGCGCGGGTCGCCCAAAAAGACCCGGCGGTCAGCACGGCGAACAGGACGTAGAGCGCGATATTCATTTTCCTGTCGGGAAACATGCCGGGCATGGTGGCGAGCATGAAGATGCCCATCGGCGCCCACATCGTCACCGCCATGTAGAGCATGTTCAGATTGTTCCTGAAGTCATGCCAGCCGTCGATCATGGTGAACATGACCGCATACATGACCGCAAGGCCAAGGATCATGTTGATCCAGAACATCAAATAGGGGCGGCCGTGGGCAGTCTCTTTGTCATGCCCGCCGCCATAGGATTGGTCAGCCTGTGACATCGCCTATGCAATCCTCTGTGCGGCCGTTCGGTTCCCTTCGGGAAGGCGCTTAATGGGGCGGCCCTCGACGCCGAGTGGCGATAGAAAAGACCATATATCTACACATCGTCATATCTTCATGTATGAGTGTTCCAATGTCCGACCCCACTACCTCTGACGATCATGGTAATCCCGAGCATTCGTTGGGATTATCGAGCCACGGTGTTACGATCCTGGCCGAAACGTTCCGCTTGCTGGGTGACCCCTCCCGCCTGCGTATCTTGCTCTATTGCCTGAAAAGTCCGCGATCGGTGGGGGACATCGCCAAAAGCCTCGATCTGTCTCAAACGCTGGTGAGCCATCATCTGCGCCTCCTGCGCGGCGCGCGCCTGGTCCGTAGCGAGCGGCAAGCCAAGCAGATATTCTATGAAGTGGCCGATGCCCATGTGAGCACCATGCTCATCGACATGGCGAGCCATATTGGAGAGGACCACGGCGACGATTGATCGCCGCTGGCCGCGCCGCATTCGGCTCGACCGTTTCCTCTGTCAGAACAAAAAAGCCCCCGATGTCGTGCATGACATCAGGGGGCTGTTCTTGGTGGCGCTGGCGCGCGAGGATCGATCGGCCAGCTATATCGGGACAATCACTTGCCCCGATCGGCCAGCCATTTCTGCATCATCGCGATCTCGCCTTCCTGGGCGGTGATGACGTCCTGGGCCAGCTTGCGAACCTCCGGGTCTTTCCCATGCTGGAGAACGACACTCGCCATATCAATCGCGCCCTGGTGGTGCGGGATCATGCCGCGCATGAAATCGACGTCGGCGTCGCCGGTAAACTCGATTCCCATGTCGGCGTGCATCTTGTCATTGGCAATCTGGTAATCGCGAATGACCGGATTGGCCGAGCGTTCCGGGCTGGCGTGTCCGCCATGTCCGCTTTGTGTCGTCGCAACGCTGGTCGTTTGCGGGCCGATGCCGGATTGCGTGTATGCGAGAACGCCGACGGCCAACAGCGCGCCCGCGATGAAGATAGGCGTCAGCTTGTTCATGCCTGTCTCCTATACCTGTTCAATAACGCGCGCGGGATAACCGTCTTCAGCGAGCGCCGCTTCGATGTCCTGCGCGCTGGCGACGCTATCGACCGTGACTTTCTTGTCCGCGATATTCACGTCGACCTTTGCATTGGGGTCGATCGCGGCGATCGCTTGCGTGATGTGCTTGACGCACGAACCGCAGCTCATGTTTTCGACGTGGAATTGCATTGAAAATCTCCATTTTTCCTAACGACGAATCACAAGCTAACCTTTCCCATCGTTGGAAGGTCAAGGCCGTTTTCGCGATTGCTGTCGGAAAGGGAAAATGCGGCTCCCGCATTCACCCATGCGTTTTCAGATGCAGGCTGGCCATATTTGGCCGGCATATATTTTGCCTTGACCTTCCCACGATTGGAACCTGCATCTTGATGCAAATTCAATCGAAAAGTGTGGAGTATCGAGCAATGAGAGCCGCGGAAATCCAGGGAAACTTGGCGGATCGCGCCGATTCGGCGATCAGCCTGCCCATTGAAGGCATGACCTGCGCCTCTTGCGTCGCGCGCATCGAACGATCGCTGAGCAAGGTCGAGGGCGTGCAGTCCGTCAGCGTCAATCTGACGACCGAGCGCGCCGACATTCAGGCCAGCAACTCCGTTGACCGGAAGGCGCTGGTGAAGGCCGTCGAAGACGCCGGCTATAATGTGCCATCTGCCACCGGCATCGAGCTGGCGGTGGAGGGGATGACCTGCGCCTCCTGCGTCGGGCGGGTGGAACGGGCGCTCAAAGCCGTCCCCGGCGTCACTGAGGCGACCGTCAATCTGGCGACCGAGCGTGCGAGCGTGCGCGGCACGGCCGATGTGCAGGCGCTGATCGCGGCAATCGCGGGCGCGGGCTACACCGCGCGCCCGATCGAAACGAGCGTCGCCGGTGATGAAGAAACGGCCGAACGCAAGGATGCTGAGCGCCGCGATCTCAAGCAGGATTTCTTCATGGCCGCAGCACTGGCGCTGCCGGTGTTCCTGCTCGAAATGGGCAGCCATGTCATTCCCGGCGCCCATGCACTGATCGACCGCACGATCGGCATCCAGACAAGCTGGTATATCCAGTTCGTCCTCACGACGCTGGTCCTCGCCTTCCCCGGCATCCGTTTCTACGAGAAGGGTCTGCCCGCGCTGGCGCGGCTGGCACCCGACATGAACTCGCTGGTGTCGGTCGGCACGCTGGCCGCCTATGCCTATTCGCTGGTCGCGACCTTCGCGCCCGGCCTGCTGCCCGCAGGCACGGTGAACGTCTATTATGAGGCGGCGGCCGTCATCGTCGCGCTGATCCTGCTCGGCCGCTATCTGGAAGCCCGCGCCAAGGGCCGCACGTCCGAAGCGATCAAGCGGCTCGTGGGATTGCAGGCCAAAACCGCCCGCGTTCGCCGCGATGGCTCCGTGGTGGAGGTTTCCATCAACGAAGTCGTCACCGGCGACATCATCGAAGCGCGCCCCGGCGAACGCATCCCCGTCGACGGGGAAGTGATCGAAGGCGAGAGCTATGTCGATGAGTCGATGATTACCGGCGAGCCGATCCCGGTCGCCAAGGTCGCGGGCGCCACGCTGGTCGGCGGCACGGTCAACCAGCAAGGCGCGCTGGCCTTCCGCGCCACCGCTGTCGGCGGCGCGACGATGCTCGCGCAGATCATTCGTATGGTCGAACAGGCGCAGGGGTCGAAGTTGCCGATCCAGGCGCTGGTCGACAAGGTGACGATGTGGTTCGTTCCCGCCGTGTTCGCCGTGGCGGCGCTGACGTTCGCGGCGTGGCTGTGGTTCGGCCCGTCGCCCGCGCTGACCTTCGCGCTGGTCAATGCCGTGGCGGTCCTCATCATCGCCTGCCCCTGCGCGATGGGCCTCGCGACGCCGACCGCGATCATGGTCGGCACAGGGCGCGGCGCGGAGCTGGGCATATTGTTCCGCAAGGGTGAAGCCCTCCAGCTTCTGAAGGATGCCAGGGTCGTCGCGGTCGACAAGACCGGCACGCTGACCGAGGGACGCCCCGCGCTCACCGACCTTCAGGTGACGGACGGCTTCGACCGGGCGGCGGTGCTGGGTCTGGTTGCCGCCGTCGAGAACAAGTCGGAGCATCCGATTGCCCGCGCCATTGTCGACGCCGCGAAGGCGGAAGACATCGCGCTGCCCGCGATTGGCGACTTTGAATCGATCACCGGCTTCGGGGTAAAGGCCGTGGCGGGCGGCGAGTTGGTCCAGATCGGCGCCGATCGTTTCATGCGCGAACTGGGGCTGGACGTCGCCGCCTTCGCCGACACGGCCGCGCGGCTGGGCCAGGAAGGCAAGTCGCCGCTCTACGCCGCGATCGACGGCAAGCTCGCCGCAATCATCGCCGTGGCCGACCCGATCAAGGAAACCACCCCGGCCGCGATCGCCGCATTACACGCGCTTGGCCTCAAGGTCGCGATGCTGACTGGCGACAACCGCATGACGGCGCAGGCCATCGCCCGCCAGCTCGGCATTGATGAAGTGGTGGCCGAAGTCCTGCCTGAAGGCAAGGTGGACGCGATCGCCCGGCTCAAGGCGGATCATGGCCGTGTCGCCTTCGTTGGCGACGGCATCAACGACGCGCCCGCCTTGGCGGCGGCCGATGTCGGCCTTGCGGTCGGCACCGGCACGGACATCGCGATCGAGGCGGCGGACGTCGTGCTCATGTCCGGCCATCTGAACGGCGTGGCGACGGCCATTGCGCTCTCGCGCGCGACGATCGGCAATATTCGCCAGAACCTGTTCTGGGCGTTCGCATACAACACGGCGCTGATCCCAGTCGCGGCGGGTGTCCTCTATCCGAGCCTGGGCATCCTGTTGTCGCCGGTCTTCGCGGCGGGTGCTATGGCGATGTCGAGTATCTTTGTCTTGGGCAACTCGCTGCGCCTGCGCGGTTTTCGGTCAGGCACGATTGAGGCAGGAGCAGCATCATGAATATCGGGCAAGCATCCAAGGCATCGGGCGTCTCCGCCAAGATGATCCGCTATTACGAGCAGACCGGCCTCATTCCGAAAGCCGATCGCAAGGACTCCGGCTACCGCGATTATTCGCCGTCGGATGTCCACATGCTGCGGTTCATCCGGCGGGCGCGCGATCTCGGTTTCTCGGTCGCGGAGATCAACGACCTTCTGAGCCTCTGGCGGGACACGTCCCGCCAGAGCGCCGACGTGAAGCGGATCGCCCAGGCGCATATCGCTCAGCTTCAGGAGCGGATCGAAAATCTGGAACAGATGGCCGCGACGCTCAGCACGCTGGTCGACTGCTGCGCGGGCGATGATCGACCTGACTGCCCGATCCTTGCCGATCTGGAAGAACCCAGCGGGGAGCAGGAAGTGCCGAGCCCGGCTACGGCTGGAACAGGGCGCCTCCGACATCGCCCCTGAATGAACTGGCTATTCGGCGCCGCTTCGTGATGCGACGCCGTCCCCACTAGAACGGCGACCGCCGCACACTTGAGGCGGCTGATCCGGCTGCAAGCCACTGGCTTGCGGTTCGGATCGACGCGCCATGCGGGTGCGAATCTCTCGATCCTCCGCCAATCGTTGGCATATTACATATGAACACATATTCATATGAATCTGGGTGACATAAAAGCCTTGACCTTGCCAACGTTGGAAACCGCAAACCGCACAAGAATCAATCAGACGCCGCGGAACAGATGAGCAGGGCGCGGCACCGTTGAAGGGCAAAATCATGCGAGCAAAAAGCGCACTTCTCCTGGCCTCCGTGGCCTTGGCTATAGGTGGCCTTACTTCGGCCTGTAGCGAATCGGGCAGCGATCAGGGCGCGCAGGCGGCTGCCGCCGCGCCGCAAGTGCCGGTGGCGCAAGTCGTGGTGCGCGAGCTTGCGCCCTCGGCCGAGTTCAACGGTTCATTGGCCGCGCCCCAAAGCGTCGAGTTGCGGCCTCGCGTCAGCGGCGCGATCGTCTCCGTCCACGTCCCTGAAGGTGCGATCGTCAGGAAGGGGCAGCTTCTGTTCCGCATTGATCCGCGCCCCTTCCAGGTCGTGCTCGATCAGGCGCAGGCGCAGCTTCGCCAGGCGCAAGCCTCGGCCGCACTCGCGGAAAGCAATTTCAGCCGCTCGGAACAGCTCGTCTCGACCGGCGCGATCTCGCGCAAAGCCTATGACGACGCCGTGGCGCAGCGGAACGCCGCCCGCGCACAGGTTCAGGTCGGCAACGCGGCCGTCGCCGCCGCGCGTCTCGACCTTTCCTTCACCCAGGTTACGGCGCCGATCAACGGCCGGGTCGATCGCGTGCTTGTCACGGCGGGCAACGTCGTGGGCGCAGGCGCCAGCGCGACACCGCTCACCACCATCAAATCGGTCAACCCGCTCCATGTCCTGTTCGACATCGACGAGGCGACCTATCTCAATTTTGTCGAGCAGGCCCGACGTGGCGGTTCGACCGCGCCCCTTCCGGTCGAAATCGGTCTGATGACCGAGCAGGGCTATCCGCACAGCGCCACGCTCGACTTCCTGGGCAATGGCATTGATCGCAGCGCAGGGACCATCCGTGCCCGCGCCATCATCGCCAACCCCGGTGGGGACCTCGCGCCGGGTCTGTTCGCTCGCGTGAGGCTCACGCTCGGCGCACCCCAACAGGCCATCCTCATCAACGATCAGGCTGTCGGAAGCGACCAGGGCAGGAATTATGTGCTGGTCGTCGGCCAGGGCAACAAGGCCGAGTATCGGCCGATCGAACTCGGTCCGGTGGTTGATGGCCTTCGCGTCGTCAAATCGGGACTGAGGCCGGGCGACAGCATCATCATCAAGGGTCTTGTGCGTCCTGGGATGCAGGTCACGCCGCGCAGGGGGCCGATGGTCCAGGGCGAGGCTTCGGGTGCGGGCAACCGTCCCGCCGCTGAGGCTACTTCTGCGGAGGCGGGTCAATGACATTTCCACGCTTCTTCGTCGACCGCCCGATCTTCGCGGTCGTGCTATCGGTGCTCATGCTGATCGCCGGGGGCATCACCCTGTTTCAGCTTCCCTTGAGCGAGTATCCCTCGGTCACGCCTCCAACGGTGCAGGTCACGGCCGCCTATCCGGGAGCCAGCCCGGAGGTCATAGCCGAAACCGTCGCCGCGCCGCTCGAACAGGCGATCAACGGCGTCGAGAACATGCTCTACATGAGTTCGCAGTCTGCGACCGACGGGCGCATGACGATCTCGATTTCCTTCAAGCAGGGAACCGATCCCGATGTCGCGCAAATTCAGGTGCAGAACCGCGTCTCGCGCGCGCTGCCCCGACTGCCGGAGGAGGTGCAGCGCATAGGCGTTGTGACGGACAAGACCTCGCCCGACATCCTGATGGTCATGCATATGCGCGCCACCAGCGATCGTTACGATCCGCTCTACGTGTCCAACTATGCCTCGCTGCGTGTGAAGGATGAACTGGCGCGCCTTCCAGGCGTCGCCAACGTCATCATCGGCGGTGAAGGCGAGTATGCGATGCGCGCGTGGCTCGATCCTACCAAGGTGGCGGCGCGCGGCCTGACCGCCAGCGACGTCGTCGCCGCGATCCGCGAGCAGAATATTCAGGTCGCCGCCGGTTCGATCGGCCAGCAACCCAATGCGCAGGCCGCCTATCAGGTGTCCGTCAATGCGCTGGGCAGGCTGACCACCGAGGAGCAGTTCGGCGATATTGTGGTCAAGAGCGGCGAAGATGGGCAAATCACCCGCCTGCGCGACGTCGCCCGCATCCAGATGGGCGCGGACAATTATACTCTGCGCAGCATGTTGAACGGCAAGCCCGCCGTCGGCATGCAAATCCTCATGAGTCCCGGCGCCAATGCGCTCGACACGTCGAGTGCGGTGCGGGCCACGATGGAACGCCTCAAGGCCGATTTCCCGGAAGGCATCGGCTATGAGATCGCCTACGATCCCACGATCTTCGTGCGCGCCTCGCTCAAATCGGTGGCGGTGACGCTGCTTGAAGCGACGCTGCTCGTCGTTCTCGTCGTGGTCATCTTCCTCCAGAGCTGGCGCGCGTCCATCATTCCGCTGGTCGCCGTGCCGGTGTCGCTCGTCGGCACATTCGCCATCATGTATCTGTTCGGCTTCTCGCTGAACACGCTGTCGCTGTTCGGACTGGTGCTTTCCATCGGCATCGTCGTCGATGACGCGATCGTGGTGGTCGAGAATGTCGAGCGACACATCGCTTTGGGTCAGTCTCCCAAGGAGGCGGCCCGAAAGGCGATGGACGAGGTGACGGGGCCGATCCTTGCGATTACCTCGGTGCTGGCGGCGGTATTCATCCCCTCGGCATTTCTGTCAGGATTGCAGGGTGAGTTCTATCGCCAGTTCGCGCTGACGATCGCGATTTCAACCATCCTGTCGGCCATCAATTCGCTGACGCTCTCCCCCGCGCTGGCCGGTATGCTGCTGAAACCGCATCACGGCGACACGCCGCGCGATCGGCTTACCCGCTTCATCGACCGTGTATTCGGGGGCGTCTTCGCGCGGTTCAATCGCTTCTTCGACAAGCTGTCCGACCGCTATGTGGGGACGGTGCGCCGTGCGGTGCGGGCGAGTGGAATCGTTGGGCTGCTCTATGCCGGCTTCCTGGGGCTGACCTGGCTGGGCTTCCACCAAGTCCCCGCAGGCTTCGTGCCGATGCAGGACAAATATTATCTGCTCAGCATCGCCCAACTTCCTGCCGGAGCCTCGCTCGACCGCACGGAAGCAGTGGTGCAGCAAATGTCAGAAACCGCGCTTGCGGAGCCGGGCGTCGAAAGCGTCGTCGCCTTTCCCGGCCTCGACGTGAACGGCGCGGCCAACCTGCCCAATTCGGCGGTCATGTTCATCATGCTCGACAGTTTTGAGGATCGGAAAGGCGCGGACCTCTCGGCCCACGCCATCGCCGGCAGGCTGATGGGCAAGTTCAGCCAGATTCCCGACGGCTTCGTGGGTGTATTCCCGCCGCCGCCTGTGCCGGGCCTTGGCGCAATGGGCGGCTTCAAGCTGCAAATCGAGGATCGCGCGGGACTTGGCTTCAACGCGCTCGCGCAGGCGCAAGGGCAGATCATGGCGCGCGCCATGCAGACGCCTGAGCTGGCCGGGATGCTGGCGAGCTTCCAGCCCAACGCGCCCCAGGTCCAGATCGATGTCGATCGGGTGAAGGCGAAGGCGCAAGGCGTGCCGTTGACCGCGATCTTCGAGACGATGCAGGTCAATCTCGGCTCGCTCTATGTGAACGACTTTAACCGCTTTGGCCGCACTTACCGGGTGATGGTCCAGGCCGACGCGCCGTTCCGCCAGCAGGCCGAAAATATCGGTCAGCTCCAGGTCCGCAACGCGACGGGCGAGATGATCCCGCTGTCGTCGCTGGTGACGATCACGCGCAGCACGGGGCCGGATCGCGTCATGCACTATAATGGCTATCCGTCGGCCGACATCAGCGGCGGCCCTGCGCCGGGCTATTCGTCGGGTCAGGCGACGGCGGCAATCGAACGCATCGTCCAAGAAACGCTGCCTCCCGGCATGACCTATGAATGGACCGATCTCACCTATCAGGAGAAGGCCGCAGGCAACACGGCGCTTATCGTCTTCCCGCTGTCGGTGCTGCTCGCCTTCCTGATCCTGGCGGCGCAATATAATAGCTGGTCGCTGCCGTTCGCCGTGCTGCTGATCGCTCCGATGGCGCTGCTCTCCGCCATCGGCGGCGTGTGGATTTCAGGCGGCGACAACAACATCTTCACACAGATCGCGTTCGTCGTGCTGGTCGGCTTGGCCGCCAAGAACGCCATCCTGATCGTGGAGTTCGCCCGCGCGAAGGAACAGGAAGGCATGGAGCCGCTACCGGCGGTTTTGGAAGCGGCGAAGCTGCGATTGCGGCCGATCCTGATGACGTCGATCGCCTTCATCGCCGGCGTCATTCCGCTGGTGATCGCGAGCGGCGCGGGCGCGGAAATGCGTCACGCCATGGGCATCGCCGTGTTCGCCGGGATGCTCGGGGTTACGCTGTTCGGCCTGATCCTCACGCCCGTCTTCTACGTCGCTGTGCGGCGCTTTGCGGTCCGCCGCGAGGCACGTCAGCCATCGGCCCCGCTTTCGGAGCAAAACGCATGAACGCTCGACTGAATGCCCTGAGTGGCAAGCTCATCCTTCTGCTCGGCTCGGCGGCGCTCGCCGGTTGCTCCATGGCGCCGAAATATGTGCGCCCGGAAGCGCCGGTGAGCCCATCCTTCCCGACCGGCGCGGCGTATGAGGGCGTGCAGCCTTCCGAGGCGAGCGCGGGAGCGGACATCGGGTGGCGCGACTTCTACGACGATCCGCTGTTGCACGAGCTGGTCGAAAAGGCGCTGACGAATAACCGCGACCTTCGCGTGACGGCCCTGAACGTGGAAGCGGCGCGCGCGCAATACCGCATCCAGCGATCCGAACTGCTGCCGACCATCGCCGTCGGGGCGGAAGGGACAGCCCAGCGCTTGCCATCCGACCTGTTCTATAACCGCCGCAGCTATCAGGTGGGGGCGATGGCTTCGGCCTGGGAGCTGGACCTGTGGGGCCGCGTCCGCAGCCTGAGCGATCAGGCGCTGGAGTCCTATCTGTCGCTGGATGCCACCCGGCAGGCTTCGCAGATGAGTCTCGTTGCGGAAGTCGCCAACGCTTATCTGACCTTGCGCGCCGATCAGGAACTGCTCCGCCTCGCCAACGAAACGCTTGCCACCCAGGAACGCAGCTATGCGCTGACGAAGCAGCTTGCCGAAGTGGGCAATCTTGCCCGGCTCGATCTCGAACGCGCCGAGGTGGCGCTCCGCACGGCGGAATCGGATCGCGCGACCTTTACTCGTCTTGCCGCACAGGACCGCAATGCGCTGGTTCTGCTGCTGGGTGAGCCGTTGTCGCCGGAGCTGACCACCCGGCTTGATGCGGCTGACACGTTGCCCGACGGGATCATGCCCGCCGATCTGCCCGCTGGCTTGCCCTCGGACCTTCTCACGCGCCGTCCCGACATTCGCGCGGCCGAACATACGCTGCGCGGCGCGAACGCCAATATCGGCGCGGCCCGCGCGGCATTCTTCCCGACGATCAGCCTAACCGGCTCGGCGGGAACAGCGAGCGCCAGCCTCGACGATCTGTTCTCGTCGGGGTCGGGCGCGTGGAGCTTCATGCCGCGCATCACCCTGCCGCTTCCCATCTTTGGCGGCGGCGCGCTCAGGGCCAATCTCGACCGTGCGGAAGTGCAGAAGCGGATCGAGATCGCCAACTATGAAAGGGCAATCCAGTCCGCATTCCGCGAAGTGGCCGATGGCCTCGCTGGCAAAGGCACTCTGGACGCTCAAATCCGGTCGGAAACGCAGCGGGTCGATGCGAGCCGTAACGCCTATGCGCTCGCGGAACAGCGGTTCAAAGCAGGAGAGGACGACAATCTCGCCCTGCTCGAAGCCCAGCGCACGCTCTACGGATCGCAGCAAGCCCTGGTCCGCTCCAAGCTGGTGCGGCTTAGCAATCTCATCAATCTCTACAAGGCGCTGGGCGGCGGCTGGACGGAGTTCGCGGCACCGCCTGATGATCCGTTAACCCGGTGATCGAGCTGCGCCAGCTTCGCTACCTGATTGCGGCCGCCGAGGCTGGCAGCTTCAGCCGCGCGGCGCGCAGCATCAATATCAAGCAGGCAACGCTTAGCAGGCATATCCTCGAAATCGAGAAGCGGCTGGGTATGGCGCTGTTCGACCGCAAGACGCGCGGTGCCACGCTGACACCGAACGGCACAACCTATCTGCGGACGGCGCAGCGCATCGTCAGGGAGTTCGAGGAGCTGAACGCTTGGGTTCGCGCCACGAACGACGGCCATGCCGGCAAGCTGGCGGTGGGCTTCTATACGTCCTTCTCTGCCGGCAACTTGCGGGCGACGCTGAGCGAGTTCGGCGAACGCTATCCCGAGGTGAAAGTGTCCGGCTTCGAGCGCGACCGGGATATGCTGCTGGCCGGGATCGAGAACGGCCTGCTCGACATCGCGATCATGACCGGCGAGACACCCTATCGGGAGTTGATGAGCCGCCCCTTGTGGAGTGAGCGCATGTTGGTGGCGATGCCGGAAGGCCATCAGCTTATCGCGCGCGAGCGTATCCATTGGCCGGACCTGAGCGGCGAACGCTTCCTGCTCACCGAGCGCGATCCCGGCCCCGAAACCCGTAACATGCTGCTAGGGAAGCTTGGGATGCCGGGCTACACGCCCGAGATTGCAATGGACGACATCGGCCGCGACACGGTGCTTAGCGCCATCGCGCTGGGCGGCCATATCTCGATCGTCGCGGAATCCGCGCTCGGCATCCAGATTCCAGGCGTCGTGTTTCGCGAGGTCCATGAGACTGGCAGCCACATACGGATAGGCTTTTCGGGGTATTGGCGGGCTGACAACGAGAATGCGGTCCTGCGCCGGTTTCTCGATTTCGTGGCCGTTCGCTATTCGCTGCCACCCATTCCCACGCCCCAGCCATCACATCACCAACCGGAGAAAAAATAGCCATGACACAGAGTAAGACACTCATCATCGTGCTGGTCATCGGATTCGGCGCGGGCTTCGTCCTGCGCCCGGTGATCGTGCCCGTCGACCAAGCGGCGATCGTCGCCGACCCGCCTGCCGCCGCGCCGACGCCGGCCGAGCCGCGCGCGATGCAGTATTTCGCGGCGCATCTCGATGAAGCCCGGCAGGTCGTGGCGCAATGCGCGGAAGGAACGGCCCGCGGCGACGAGTGCGCCAACGCCGAGCAAGCGGTGATCGAGGCGGAAGGCCGCGAGCGGTTCAAGAAGTTCATGGGCAACTGACGGCAGGCGGCGCGCTCTCACTTCCGCTGCGCGAGCCACCGGCGAAAGCCCCTGTCCGTCGCCATGAGCTGAATGGCCATCGGCACTAGCAGTTTCTCGGGCGGCACAGGCGAACTGCCCGTCTCGGCCGCGTGTGCCTCCGCATAGGCGGTCAGCTCGCGATATACCGCAGCGGGAATGTCCACCGTGGCCTTTATCGGCTTCTCGTCGGGAAGCGGCCCCAGCTTCAATTTGCTCATCGTGCGCCTCCAACCGGCTCCAATACGAGGTCGCGGGTCAGAACCACGCGCAACGGATGCCCCGGCCGGATGGTGAGCGTCGGCTGCACGTTGAGCTGCCGACGCACGATCTGCTGGCCGGTCTGGTTGATGGTGTCCTGCGATCCGCGGCGCAGGGCGCGAGTCAGGTCATCCTCGCTGTCCGCGCCCAGCTCGGCCCCCACGCCAAGCAGCGTCGAGACGGCGGCGGCTTTCAGCAGGTTGCCCCAATGCTGGTTCACGCGATCCTGCAATCCGGCATAGCCGGCCGCATCGGCGCCGGGCTGGCGCTCGAGAACGATCGAGCGGCCGTCCGGCATGATGAGCCGATCCCATGCCAGCAGCACGCGCGTCTGGCCGGCGGCGATTTCGCTGTCATACTCGCCGATCAGCCGCGCCCCTTGCGGGATGAGCAGGATGCGGCCCGTAGGGCTGTCATAGACGTTTGCCGTTACCTGGGCGGTGATCTGGCCGGGAAGGTCCGAACGGATGCCGGTGATGAGCGCGGCAGGGATGATGCTGCCGGCCTGCACGATGTTGGGCGAGGCCGGCGCCACGAGGCGTTCGACGCTGACCGTCCGCTGATTAGACGCCTGCGCCAAGAAGGCTCGCTTGGCGGCCTGGTCGCCCTGCGCCGTCTCGGCAGGTTGCGGTGAGGCAGGAGCACCAGGCGCTGCCGTCGCGAGGTTCGGCAAAGACGGCATCGCAGCGGCCCCGGCGCTGCTGCCACCCAAGAACACGCCGCTCATGCGGGCGGCGTCGCGCTCCTGCTGCGCGCGCTGGCGGGCGGCTTCCTCAGCCTGCGCGCGCGGATCGGGCTGGGCGCCGACCGGCGGGACCTGGACATTCTCCCCGCGCTGCTGGGCCGAGACGATCGGGCCGCCGAGGTCGCCGGGAAGCGGCGGGCCGAGTTTCGGCGCTTGGCTATAGTCGCGCGGTCCCGACGTGATGGTCTCGGACGTGGCGCGGCTGTCGGTGTTGTAAAGCTCCTTGGCCTCCTTCTCGCCGGCCGGCTTGAGCGCATAGATCAGTGAGCCGCCGATCCCGAGGCTGGCGACGACGCCGATCGCGGCCAGAGCCTTGCGCGACAGGCGCATGACGCGCGGCGGGTCGCCGCGAAGCTGGAAGGCTTGAGGATCGGGGCGCGGCGCTTGCGGTGCGGCGGCCTCGGGCGGGGAATTGTCGGCGGGATCGGTCACGGCCGCCCCCTGCGCCCATTGTCGCGCACGATGCGGACGCGCTGCTCGCCGCGCCGGTCGCCCAGGCGCAGCTCGGCGGCGGCGAACAGCCGGTCCACCACCATGTAGCGGCCCTGCACGCGGTAATTAACTAACTCGGCATCGCCGGCCGCGCCGGTCACGAACAGCGGCGGCATCTCGCCCTGCGAGATCCCGGCCGGAAACTCGATGAACACTTGGGCTGCATCATCGAAGGCGCGAACCGGCTTCCACGGCACGCGGTCGCCCTCGATCCGGTAGCGGAAGTTGAGCGCCGCGAGGTCGAGGCCGGTCGCGACGGGGGCAGCGGCGGCATTGGCGCCGCGCAGCGCGATGAGCTGGTCCTGCGGATAGGTCCATGAGACCGAGGCCATGTATGTCGATGCGGTCGCGCGCAATTCGATGTGATAGGTGCGCCGGTCGGTATTGATGACGAGGTTCGTGGAAATGTCGGGGCGTGTTGGCTTCGCCAGGATATGCACGCGCGCCGTCGCGCCGCTGCCGCTCACCGTGTCGCCGATGATCCAGCGCACGGTGTCGCCGGCCGCGACCGGCCCGGGCCCCACGAGCTGCTCGCCTTCCTGAAGCGCGATGTCCGTCACCTGGCCGGGCGCGGCATAGACCTGATAGAGCGCGCCGTCCGTCCAGGGATATTGCTGGATGGCGTTGAGGAAACCGTCGCGCACCGGCTGCACGCGGGCGGCCGCGTTGGCGGCCCCGACACGGCGGCGCGGATCGGCGGGCTCGGAAGTCGCTGCCCCGGCCGCGACCGGCTTCAATTGGCCGGGGAGCGGCAGGGGTTCGGGGATCGTCACCACCTCGACGGCGCGGAGCGGTTCCGCGGCCGGCGTCGCCGCGATCTCGCGCGGCGGATCATCATAGCGAATCGCGGGCGGCTTCGCCGATGTGGTGGCGCAGCCGGCGAGCGCGGTGGCGGAGACAAGCAGGACCGCCGAGGCGGAACGGCGAAATGGCGTGTGCGTCATTGCGACAGCTCCCTTGACCAATTCAAAGCGTTGACGAAGACGCCGAGCGGATTCTTGCGCAGGGCGTCGGGGGTGCGCGGCGGCTGCACGACGATGGTGAGGATCGCCGACCAGCGTTCGGTGGCGGCAAGGCTGCCGTCCTGATAGCGGCGCTCGGTCCAGGCGACGCGGAAGCTGTCGGGCGATGCCCGGATCACGCTCGACACGTCCACCGCGACCTGCACCCGGCCGACATTGGCGAAGGGGTCGTTGGCGCGGGC
>MDTE01092703.1_pt1 | contig 23065 bp, 12 predicted proteins | sample 811231 | NCBI WGS metagenome assembly MDTE01 (sample SAMN05326651, study PRJNA326480) | marine metagenome | isolation source: seawater | place: Indian Ocean: Red Sea | collected 2010 | reverse complement strand
GCCACAAAGGAATCGCTTCGACATCACCGCTTCTCCCTGTCCATCTCGAATCACGCGACGCCACAGACTAGCAACTCGCCACGTGCAGTGGTAATCCCACGCCAAAGTGATTTCGGGCTGAGCCGGGTACGCGGCAAGCGCCACAAAACCTGTGGGATCAGGAATCTGTCAACCACTTGTTGACCCGCCAACGGACTGGTACATTTCGCCGGATCATTCGGTTCAGCGAATTCTCGCAACTTCGAGATGGGAGTCGACCATGTCACGATGGCTGAAATCGCAACTGCCAGGTGTCGGGAAACAGGGTGTCGTAACGGTGGCGGCCGCCGTAACGCTGTCTCTGCTGGTGACCGCCGAACCACTGCGAGCCCAGCCCCAGCTTGTGACGGCTGTCGAGGGGATCGCCGAGTTCAAGCTCGACAACGGGATCCGAATCCTGATGGTGCCCGACAAGTCGCGACCCACCGTGACGGTCAACCTGACCGTCTTCGTGGGGTCCCGGCACGAGGGCTACGGCGAAGCGGGGATGGCTCACCTGCTGGAACACATGCTCTTCAAGGGCACCACCAAGCACCCCAACATTCCCAAGGAACTGCAGGACCACGGGGCCCGTTTCAACGGCACCACCTGGCTCGACCGAACCAACTATTACGAGACGTTGCCGGCGAGCCCAGAGAACCTGCAATTCGCCCTGGAACTCGAAGCCGACCGCATGGTCAACAGCCTGGTCCGGGCTGAGGATCTGGCCTCGGAGATGTCGGTGGTTCGCAATGAATTCGAACGAGGCGAGAACAGCCCCTCGCGGGTGCTGTCGCAGAGAATGATGGCCGTGGCCTTCGAATGGCACAATTACGGCCAGTCGACCATCGGCAACCGGGCCGACATCGAACGGGTCCCGGTCGAAAACCTGAGAACGTTCTACCGGAAGTACTACCAGCCGGACAACGCGATGGTGATTGTCGCCGGCCAGTTCGATCCCCGGCAGGCGATGGGGATGATCATGAACACGTTCGGCAAGATCCCCAAGGCCAAGCGAAAACTGACCAACACCTACACCGAGGAACCGCCGCAGGATGGCGAACGCATCGTGACGCTGCGTCGCGTGGGGGAAGTGGCCGTCGTCGGAGCGCTCTACCACATCCCGTCCGGACCGCATCCCGACTTCGTTCCTCTCGACGTCCTCACCGACATCCTCTCGAGTTCTCCCACCGGCCGTCTCTACAAGGCCCTGGTCCAGACCAAGCGGGCCGCCAGCCTCAGAGGGTCCTCCTATGCCCTTCACGATCCGGGAGTGATCGAGTTGATGGCGGAGGTGACCCCCGGGAACGACGCCCGTGACGTACTCAACCGGCTGACCGACACGATCGACGACGTGATCGCCAAGGGGGTGACCGAGGAAGAGGTCAAGCGGATCCAGGCCCGTTCCCTGCGACAACGCGAACAGGCCTCCAACGACACCAGCAGGCTGGCGGTGCAACTCTCCGAATGGGCCGCCCAGGGTGACTGGCGGATGTACTTCATCTACAGAGATCGACTCGAAAAGGTCACCCCCGCTGACGTGCAGCGGGTTGCCAAGACGTACCTGGTCGAAAACAACCGCACGGTCGGACTGTTCCTGCCGACCAAGGCCCCCGTACGGACCAAGATCCCCGCCACCCCGAACCTCGCCGAGATGATCGGCAACTACAAGGGCCGCAAGACCGTGGCCACGGGGGAAGCGTTTGACGTGTCGCCGGAGAACATCGAGAAGAACACCATCCGCACCACGCTCGACAACGGTCTCAAGGTCGCCATGCTGCCCAAGAAGACCCGCGGCGAGGCCGTGCAACTCTCGTTGACACTCCGGTACGGCACCGCCGGCTCCCTGGGCGGAAAGACGTCCGTCGGTGAGTTCCTGCCGACACTGATGTCTCGTGGCACCAAGAAATACACCCGCACCCAGTTGGCCGACAAGCTGGCCGAACTCCGGGCAACGCTGGGCGGAAGCGGAGATCGACGAAGCGCCGGCATCGCGGGATTTTCGGTCCGGGCCACACGCTCGAGCCTACCGCAGGTTCTGGACCTGCTCCGGCAGGTTCTGCGGGAACCGACCCTGCCACAATCCGAGCTTGATGTGATGAAACAGCGGGCGTTGGCTTCGCTCGAACAACAGAAGTCCGAGCCCCAAACACGGGCCATCCGGTTGCTCCGTCGAGAGTTCCGGCCTTACAAGACGAGCGATCCGAGATACGAGCCGACAATCGAGGAGGAGATTGCCGCGATCAAGTCGGTCGAGCGGAAGCAGTTGGTCACCCTCTACGAGAATTTCCTGGGGGGCAACCATGGCGAACTGGCCGTGGTCGGTGACTTCGACCCCAAAGCCACCCTGCCGCTGCTCAACAGTCTCGTCAGCGGATGGGAGGCCGACGAGTCCTACGAGCACATCGAGCGACACGGGGACCTCCCCTACAAACCGGGAAGCCACAGGATCCTCACGCCCGACAAGGCCAACGCCGTGTATTACGCCGGGATCGTCTTCTCCATGAAGGACTCGCACCCCGACTACCCATCGCTGATCATGTCCAACTACATTCTCGGCGGCGGCTCACTCGCCTCACGCCTGGGAGACCGGGTCCGGCAAAAGGAGGGACTTTCCTACAGCATCGCCTCCTTCTTCCGGGCCACCAGCGTCGACCAGCGGGGCAGCCTGACCATCGGGGCGATCTCCAACCCCCAGAACACCCCCAAGGTGGTCAAGGCGATCCGCGAAGAAATCGACAAGTTGCTCAAGTCCGGCGTCACCCCCGCCGAACTCGCCGCCGCCCAGAAAGGGTTCCTGCAGTCGTTGCGGGTCAGCCGCACCGACGATGCCAGGTTGGCCGGCATGCTCGCCGGCACTCTCTTCGCCAAGCGGACGCTCGCTTTCGAAGCGGAACTGGAAAAGCGGGTGTCGGCCACGACCACCGAGAGCGTCCTGAAGGCCACTCGCAAGTACTTCAATCCCAAGAAAATGGTCATCGTCACCGCAGGTGACTTCAACAAGAAACCGGCCGGGAACAAGTCCGACCAGAAGAAAAAAAAGAAGGCGTCCAAGTGACGCGTGACGGACAAACCGTCTCCGCGTCGTTTGGTCACCGGGAGAAACGACTGATGCTGACTCGATCTTGCCTGGCCGCGCTGTTGCTGGTGTCGTCGGCCTCGGCCGCCGGATTCTCCTACCCTCTGTTTGACGGCACGACCCTGTCGGGTTGGACCATCGAGAACAACTGCAAGGCCGACGTGGGCGATGACGAGATCCACCTGATCGACGGCAACGGCTGGCTCCGCAGCGATCACCAGTACGGCGATTTCCTGATGCACGTCGAGTGGAAGGCCGAGAAGGCGTCGAAGTACGACGCGGGGATCTACGTCCGCACACAGGTCGGTGGCTCACCGTTCCCCCGCCGGGGATACCAGTTGAACCTCGCCGAAGGAAACGAAGGAGCATGCGGTGGATTGAAGGGAGCCACGCCTCCGCCGGGGCTGATCAAACACGGCAAGTGGAACAGCTTCGACATCATCGTCATCAAGGACACGTTGTCGCTGGCAATCAACGGACATCCCGCCTACCGCGCCAGCGGAATGACAATCGACCGTGGACACATCGGAATCCAGGTCGAGGTGCCTTCCGGCGGTCGCATGCGGTTCCGCAACATCCAGGTCACCGAGCTTGGATACACAAGCCTCTTCAATGGCCGCGACCTCACCGGCTGGGAAGGAGCCGGTCAGCCGTCGGAGATCTGCTGGCGAGTCAAACGCCGGAAATCGCGAACCAATTACTCGAAACTCTGGAGCCGTGCCGTTGCTCGCTACCAGAAACTTGGTGGCGATCCCACGGGGATCGGCGCACTCGATGAACAGACTCACGATCGGGGAACGATCGAGTGCAGCGGCGAGACAGGACCGTGGCTGAGAACCACCAAGCAGTACGGGGACTTCAACCTGAGATTCCAGTACCAGGTCTCGCCGGGTGGCAACAGCGGCATCTACGTCAGAGTGCCGGCTGACGGAAAGCACCACCGCGACAACAAGACGCTGCCCCCGGCCGGGTTCGAGGTCCAGGTGCTTGACGACAACGCCAAGAAATACAGCAAGCTCAAGGATTACCAGTACTGCGGATCGGTCTATGCCATCGCGGGAGCAACGGATCGAGTCTGCCGCCCCGCCGGCCAATGGAACACAATGGAAATCAACTGCACCGGACAGCACATCACCACGATCCACAACGGCGTGACGATCGTCGACATCACTCCCAAGAGTCATCCGAAACTGGCACTGAGAAAACTCAAGGGTTTCCTCGGCCTCCAGAACCACAGCACCGTGGTCAAGTTCCGTCGGCTGCGGATTGGGCCGGCTGTGACCCGGTGACATCGGTCAACAGCAACACGATCTCTTCGGGCGTCGGCGTGCGTCCCATGCCCAGTCGCCCCAGGATCCCCCGCGTTCGCCAGCGGTTGTAGATCTCCTGCCCGGACCACTCGACCCGGAATGTCCCCCAGACGGCCTCCTGGAGATCGGTGGCCAGCCCAAGTTCGGCACTCACCGCCTGTGCGATGGCCTCAGCATGCTTGGCAAAACCGCACAGGCTGCAGTAATGAATTCGCACAGACATCGTCACATCTTCACACGGTTGTCGTTCCTGGATGACTCCCCATTCTGACGGTTCCGGCCCCTCGCGTTCAATCCAAACGACGGCGATCAATCCGTTCCGCACCCGATTCCGCAACGTCTTCCCCCCCGTTATACTCAGCCGCATTCTGCAGACGGCCGAGGCGATCGACAACGATGCACGGAGCGATCGAGACATACGAGCAAGCGGTCGAGTTTCTGTTCGGTCGGATCAACTACGAACGTCTCAACAGCGACCTTTACTCCGCCGGAGACTTCAAACTCGACCGCATGGCGCGGCTGCTCGAACAGATCGGCAATCCTCAGAACGACATCCCGGTGGTCCATGTCGCCGGCAGCAAGGGCAAGGGGTCAACCTCGGCGATGATCGCCGCCGGCCTGTCCTCGTCCGGACGCCGCACCGGCCTGTTCACTTCACCACATGTCGAGGCATTCGAAGAACGGATGACCGTCGACGGGGTGCAGCCGACCCAAGCGGAAATGACCCGTCTGATCAACGAGATTGCCAGGATCGTTCGACAGATCGAAGCCGAGCCGGGCAGGATTTCTCCCACCTACTTCGAACTGGCCACCGCACTGGCCTGGCAGCACTTTCGGGCCAACCGTGTCGAAGGAGCCGTGCTCGAGGTCGGACTTGGTGGTCGGCTCGATGCCACCAACCTCTGCCGACCGCTTGTCTCGGTCATCACCACCATCAGCCGAGACCACACCCGGTTGCTGGGCAGCGACCTGGCCGAGATCGCCGGTGAGAAGGCCGGGATCATCAAGCCGGGCGTGCCGGTCGTCTGTGGAGTCAGTCAGCCACGGGCGCTGAAGGCCATCGAAAGCGTCGCCGCTGACTGCCAATCCACCATGTGGCAATTGGGGCGTGAGATCTCCTTTGACCACGACCCCCAGCGACACGTCGTTCGGGTCTCGACTCCCAAGGGGTCCTGGCCCGAAATCTCTGTTCCACTACCGGGACAGCACCAGGCGGCCAACGCGGCGCTTGCGGCCGCCGCCATCGATGTGGTCGACGAGGAAGAATCTCCGGTTCCAAGAGAGTCCGCGAGTGCAGCCATCGCCGGCCTGACATGGCCGGTACGAATCGAAACGATCGGACGCCACCCGACGGTGATCGTCGACGCTGCTCACAACTGGGCCAGTGCCGGTGCTCTGCTGGAGACCCTCGATTCGGGCTCCCCGGCATCCGCATGGCGACAACGCGTCCTGGTCTTTGCAGCCTCCCGCGACAAGGACGTCGACGGTTTGCTCCGACAACTTCTGCCCCGCTTCGACACGGTGATCCTCACACAGTTCCAAGACAACCCTCGGGCGGTCCGGGTCGAGACACTGCATCGACGCGTCCGTGAACTGTTCGACATTCCTGTCCACGCCACCGCTGACCCCGCCGCGGCATGGCACCTGGCCCGGAGACTGGCCGGGCGACAGGACCTGATCTGCGTAACCGGATCGTTCTTCATTGCCGCGGAAATCCGCGAACTGGTCGTCGACCAGCCCCAGACAGAAACGACGCCGACTCGCTGACAGGATCGGTTGGGGAGCGGAGCCGGCCGCCTAGCGATTCCCACCCGGGAAACCGCCGCCACCCATTGGCCCACCACCGGCGCCCGGGAAGCCACCACCGCCACCCATCGGACCACCACCAGCACCCGGGAAGCCGCCACCGCCGCCACCCATCGGGCCACCACCCATGCCGGGCATCGCACCACCGCCGCCCATGCCGCCCATACCGGGCATGCCACCACCACCCATGCCGGGCATGCCACCACCACCCATGCCGGGCATGCCACCGCCCATGCCACCCATACCACCCATCATGCCGCCGCCACCGCCACCGCCGTAGGCACCGTTTTTGCGGATGGGGTTCTTCTTGCGGCGGCCACGCTTTTTCTTGTTCTTGCCACCGCCACCGTTGCCGTCCTCCTCACCACCCTCGGCTCCAGCATTGAACTGGAATCCGCCCTCGGTATTGCCCCCACCGGACTTTTTCTTGTTCAAAAGGTCCTGCCAGGGCCGGCGATCGTAGGCGAACTGCTGCCCCTCGGTCAGCTCCTGCGACACCTCCAACGGACTCCGACCATGGGACACCAGTTGCCCATAACGGTTGACCACCAGGGCACCAGCCGTGGCCACCTGGATGTCACGTCGATTCTTGAGTTGGCCGATCGGGAGATCCGGGTGATCGGTCTCATCGAGTACCGCCGGAGTCTGGATGTCCAGCAACACGTCGCCGGTCTGGAGCTTGACACTCTCCTCACCAAAAGATTCCTCAGCAGGTCTCAGGACCAGCGTATCGAGTTCCGAGGAGATGAATTGGCCGAACTGGGCCTTGATCTTTCCGTTCACGTCCGTCCCGGCAATCGGGTACCACTGGTAGACGTTGAAATCGGCCATACCCGGAGAGCTGCGACGTGCGGACTGGACACGGGACAAGAAATATCGGACCGATCTGCGAACCTGGGCCGAGCCCGGGACAACCATCTGTCGGCGGAAGTTCCAGACGCCGCTGGGCGCACTCCACGGGGTGGCCAGCGTCTCTTGATCGGCTGTCGCGACAGCGGTCTCGTGAAGCATCGTCGGCGGCTTCTCGTAGTTCGGGTTCCGCAGAACCAGCCGCACCCGATACCGATACGCATTCCCGGGAATGACGTCGAAGTCGAGATACCGGAACAACAACACCTGTCCCGAAATGCTCGCCTGGTACTGACCGGCCCCGGCCTGGCCTCCGCCACCGCCGGCAGCGAACTGATTGGTGAAGCCTTGGAACCCCTCCTGGCCCATCTGCTTGTTGGCCGACTGGCTGATCCTGCTGCCCGACTCGCCCTGCATCACCTTGCCACGAATGCCGCGCATGTCGTGCTGGAAGGCCGCGAAGCCCCCTTTCCGACGTCGCTGTTTGACGTTGGATTTCTGTTTTTGGGATTCCTTGAGAGCTTCCTCGTTTTCGAGAACCTGGCGTTCTCGGGCCTCCGCGGCCAGCAGACCCAGCCGAGGATGCGTGCCGAACCAGTCCCATTCCCCCGCCTCGCGTCGAGGCAACGGCATACTGACCACCTGGTCGGTCAGGTCCGAGGACACGACGTCGGCTTCCCATTCCACCGAGAGCACAATGTCCCTGGCCGCTCGAAGGTTGACCTTTTGCCATGCACCACTCCACGGATCGTTGCCCATGACGGCGGTCTGGCGTTCGAGTTCGAAATCGATGATATCGAGACGATCCATCGCCTCGGAAAGCGTGTCGAGATTCAGAGCCTTACGAAACTGCTCGGCCTGATCCCGGAGTCTCACCAAGCCACGGATCGAAACAAAGTTGTAGCCCAACGCTGTACCGACTCTCTCTTTGGCGTTGTAGACGGAGCCACCTCCACCCCCAAAACCGCCGCCACCCATCGAGTTGCCGGCCTGGAATCCGCCGCCACCCATCGGGCCGCCTCCGCCGCCCATCGGACCACCGGCCTGGAATCCGCCGCCACCCATCGGACCGCCGGCCTGGAATCCACCGCCACCCATCGGGCCGCCGGCCTGGAATCCACCGCCGCCCATCGGCCCACCGCCGCCCATCGGGCCGCCAGCCTGGAATCCACCGCCACCGGCTCCAGCATTGAAACCACCACCCTTTTGGCGATTCTTGCGAGGAGCCACAGAACTGCGAGGCCGGTCGATCTGGGGACGACCGTCCTGACCAACAATCTTTCCGGCCACCTTCTCGTTGCCGGCCACCTTCGGGTCATCTTCCTCTTCGTCATCATCGGTCGGCGTCGGACGCATGATCGCCTGCCCAGCATCCGCCAGGACATCCTGAATCGGCAGCAGAATCGGGACGCTGTCCTTCTGCTTCTTTTCGTAGGGTGAGAAGTGGAACGGAGTCGCGTATTCGAAACGGCTGACGTCGAGTTGACTCTTGCGCGAGCCGACCGCCACCCGCACGTCCGCCAGTTCCTCGAACTTCTTCTTCTCTTCCGAACTGGTCCACCGGGCATTCTGGTGCGACGAGCGGGCCGCGTCGATCTTTGCCTGGAACTCGTTCGGATGCGTCTTGAACGCAGACCACTTGCCCGAATCACCCATGGGCTCGTAGATCAGTACGAAGGCCATGAACAGCCCGACACCGGCCAAAACCGCCTTTTCGATATGGGCCAAACCCAATTGAAGAAGTTGGTCCGGCTTGAGTTTTCCACCCATTTTCGCCATGTCAGTCTCCTTGGCACTTCAACAGAGCCCGCTGATGATTCCATCGGCCATTGCGGCTCTCGGCCTGTGTCCCTGTTCTGGATGATTCTTGGCTCGGCCGGGTCGGCTGGTCCGACCCACATGTTGGTCCTTTGTGTTCCTGCAACAATCGCTGTGAATCTGCAGTAAACCGCATCAACGACCCGGATTCGCTCCAGGTTGAGGTTTCTGATTAGATCCCGGCGTGCCTGGGTTGGCGGCCGGTGTGTTCGGGTTGGCGGCCGGTGTGTTCGGATTGGCGGCCGGTGTGTTCGGATTGGCGGCCGGTGTGTTCGGGTTGGCGGCCGGTGCGTTCGGGTTGGCGGCCGGTGCGTTCGGGTTGGCGGCCGGTGCACCGGTGTTGGCTGCATCGGCACTCTCGTTCACAGGAGGTTTCTTGTAGATCGTCATCAGCCCCACGATGACAACGGTCGCCAAGTGGGGGTTTTCGGTGGGAACGACATTGGCAATGACCTGACCATCGGTCACGGAATTGTCACCGAGCGAAGACTGAAAGCCTCCGCCACCGAATCCAGGACCGGGACCGGCAAATCCGCCGCCTCCGCCGCCCATCGGAACCGCGCCGCCACCTGGCGCCTGGAGCCCGACACTGGCAGCTCCACCGCCGCCACCCATCGGGGTTCCACCACCACCCATCGGAGTCCCACCAGCCCCACCGGGGAAGCCGCCACCAGCACCACCCATCGGGGTCCCACCAGCCCCACCGGGGAAGCCGCCACCGGCACCACCCATCGGAGTCCCACCAGCCCCACCGGGGAAGCCGCCACCGACACCACCCATCGGGGTTCCACCAGCCCCACCGGGGAAGCCGCCACCGGCACCACCCATCGGGGTTCCGCCGCCACCCATCGGGGTTCCGCCGCCACCCATCGGGGTTCCGCCGCCACCCATCGGACCGATTCCACCACCTCCCGAACCTCTCTCAGTCGTACCTTCCGCAGGACTGTAGAGAGTTGTGGGAGCCGGCCCCTGGTTGACGTGGATGATCTCGACCGGCCACGGTGAGCGACTGAGTGCCGCGAGAAGTTCCGGCAACTTTCGATGATCAACTACGAGCTTCATCTTGAATCCACGAGTGCGACGAAATTCGGTGTCCTCGCAGTAATATTTTTGAGGGTCGAGGCTTCCTCCTTCAGAGGCTGCAGCACCACCGCCACCGCCCATTGGACCACCGCCCATCGGACCACCGCCACCGCCCATCGGACCACCGCCACCGCCCATCGGACCGCCAGCACCACCCATCGGGCCGCCAGCACCACCCATCGGGCCGCCAGCACCACCCATCGGGCCGCCACCCATTCCTCCACCACCCTGGCCGGCACCGCCACTCTTGCCCGACTGTCCGGCAATCCGCACGCCGCTGAATTCTTCACTGAGGTCAAAGTCGACTGAAGCCGTGAACACGCCGGCGGTCGCCGTACCACCACCCTCCATCGCTCCCATTCCACCACCGCCTCCGCCGACTCCCGCTGACACACCACTCGGATTTCCTGGTGGCCCCCCACCTCCACCCATCGGGCCACCACCGCCGCCCATCGGACCGCCGCCGCCTGCCCCCCCCATGGCTCCACCGGCACCTCCACCGGCGCCGCCCATGGCTCCACCGGCAGCTCCGCCAGCACCAGCACCACCACCGCCGGCCGCACCGTCAGCCAGGCGTGTGCCCCGGAACAACTGTACGAGTTGCAATTCCTTGACATGGGAATCGATGACAGAAACCGTTCCCGAATTCACTTCGCGAACGGCCATCAGCAACGACGAAATCAACCACAGGTCCTCCTGGGCCGAGTAGATCTCTTCAATCGACGGATCAACGGACTCCCAGGGGAATCGAGAAGGCGTAGGCATGTCCTGGAGAGGAAATCTCACCTTTTGAGGTCCTTGAGCAGCCCCCTCCGGCTGGGCCAACAACCACACCCTTTCAAGCTCTCTCTGGAAATCCAACCTGTAGAACGTCCGGAGCATGTTCGACTTGCCACCCAGGGACTGTTCAAGCGTCGTCACGTCCTCGAGACAGAAAAAATTGGGTGCACGCTGTCCGATTCGAACAGGCCATCGCTTCAATGACTTCTGGCTGTCCCACAGTTGGGCCGCGGCCACCGAAGTCCGCGCGGACATTTCGGTGTTGATCGCATCCAGTTTTTCAATCCAGTCACTGTTCTTCGTCGCGGCCGTCCCTCCCAGGTCCTTGATCTTCTTCAAAGACCCATCAAGCTTCGAGACGCCGGACTTGTTGGTTTCATCAACATTGCTCGCCCCGCCACTCCATCCGAAGAACGAAAGCCCCAGCGCGATGACGAAGAGGATCCAGAACTTGTGAGTCAGCACCGGTTTCAGCTTATCCATGATCGTCCTCGCAATGTCCCCGCACGGGATGGAATGTTTACGTCCGTGAAGCGGGGGATTGGTTCTCTGTTTGTGATGTCAGTTCAATTTCCGGCCTGGCGTTTTGGAGCTGCCGCACCCGGCTGGGCTCCCGGAGCTGCCGCACCCGGCTGGGCTCCCGGAGCTGCTGCACCCGGCTGGGCTCCCGGAGCTGCCGCACCTGGCTGAACTCCCGGAGCTGCCGCACCCGGCTGGGCTCCCGGAGCTGTCGCCGCAGCCACTTGCCGTGCACTGGGGGGAGTCGGTTTCCAGACAAATTCGATCTGGAATGTCGTCTTGTCAACCTTTTCAAACTTGACGTTTTTGGCAGTGGTCTTGCGCTTTGCCGCAGCAGGAGCTCCAAAGCCACCGAACGTCGCTGCCCCGGCTCCGCCGGAAGTGGCACTCATCTTCACACGACCGGTGGGATCGTAGTTGACCACATCACTCTTGAACGAAGTGATCGTCGGATGCGTCACTCCCAGGGCCTTCATCTTCGGTTGCCGCAGGTTGGTCAGCAGCGTGTTCTGCACATAAAACTGCAACTGGTCTCCCGCTGCCTGCCCCTTGTGGAAGTGCTCACCAATCAGGGTGAAGACATACCCACTTCCCGACGGTGGCGCCCCCTTGTCGGTCTCATCCATGTAAGCCCTGCCATCGACCGACTGAAGGATCTTGTCGAACCAGCCGGTCTTGAGGTCACCGTGCCGTTTGTGGACGACGTAGGAGACGTGGACCCGGTTCCTCCTGACCAGGTTCTGGATATCCTTCTGGTTCCCCACCTCCTGAGGCAAGCATTCATTGATCGCCTTGAGAATCTCGGGAATCAACTCTCGACGGTCCGACCCTCCCAGCAAGGTCTGCTGTCGGATCTGTTCCTCGTCAAAGGTTCCGACCAGGGTGTCGTATTCCCCCTGTTTTCCGGTGATCTCGCCGTACGCCTTGTCACTGTCCTTGGCCGCCTTGACAACCGCTTCGTTCTGGATCGACCGGGCCACACAACCTCGCGGGACCATGTCGACAGCCATCACCGACAGTGCCAACGACGCGGCAAGCACCGCCCAGGGCTTCTTCTCTCGGATCAGCCGAGCTGTCTTGATTTCTCGGGGCAACAACGTTGTGTGAACCCGGGTCACGTCCAACGACTGCAGCGCCAAGCCCAGTGGCACCGAGAATGTCAGCACGTTGTCCTGGAATTCGTTCGAGTTGAGCACCTTCTCGCCGATGACCGCCTGCAACGTTTCGGCTCGTTCGACGTCGTACTGCAGACTCTGCTGCAGGAACTTCTGCAGTCCGGCCAGCTTGAAACCGTTGCCACAACCCAGCACCCGCACAATCTTCGCATCGCGGTTGACGCTCGAGAAATAGCCGATCGACCGCTGAATCTCCGAGACGTACTCGTTGAACACCGGCCTCAGTGCCTGGAAGACCGCCCGAGGATCCTCGGACTTCGTCGCGTGGCACTTGAGATGTTCGGCCTTGGCGAACGTCAGCTTCATCTCCTTGGTCAACGCCCGCGTGAAGTGGTTGCCTCCAAGCGGAACATTGCGAATCCAGATCTTCGCGCCGTTGGTGATCAACAGCGTCGTGTTGTCGGTTCCCATGTCGAGCACGATCGTGTACTCGTCGTCGTCGGTCGGCTCCTCGTCCACCCGAACGCCCATCTGGTCGTAACAGACGAAATTGTACAGGGCCAACGGAGCGATCTGGACGAGATCGACTTCGAGTCCCGCGTCGAGAAACGGCTGCAGAGTCTCGAACACCTGCTCACGCTTCATCGCGAACAGGCCGACCTCGGCATTGAGCATGTAGCCGCTGTCTTCGTCGACACTTCCGGAGATCTTCTGGAAGTCCCAGATGACATCGTCGAGATCAAACGGGATCTGCTGCTTCGCCTCGTACTTGACAATCTCGGCGACTTTGTTCGATTCGACCGGAGGCAGGTTGATGAACCGCGCCAGGGAGGTGGGCCCGGGCAGGCTGATCGCCACCCTCGCCCCGTCCACGTCGTTATTCTCGATGAACCTCTCGATCGCCTGCGGAATCAGCTCCTCGGGAACCGCGTCGGGCTGGCTGAGAATCTTGGGGGAATCCGGATCGCCGTACTTGATGTACGCGTGGCCCATGGCCAGCACTTGGTCGGCCGCTTCGGCGTAACGCAGTTGCACCGCCTTAAGACCGGCCTGGCCAATGTCAATTCCCCATACGTCCTGGCTGTCGGCCATGTGCGACTGACTCCCACGATTTAACCCCGTCCATTCTACAGCGATTCTCTCGGGATGCACCCAGAGACCGCCCGCAAACTGGGACGAGTTGAATTGTTCTTTCGTAAGGCTATCACGTGATTTTCCGTCCGGTCAATCGAAACCAGCGACCAGCGAAGGTTCGCAGGAATCGCCAGTTTGGACGACCGGACAACCGCTAGAGTTCCGCTGTTTTCTCCGGTTTCCCCTGAACGCTTGGACCCCACCATCGGTCCTACTACACTCACAACCCCGACAATCGTGCTGTGGGCACATCCAACTCCTTGAGATCACCGACGGCGGTGACCTCGCCCACTGCAAACCTCTCGCCGAAATGCCGCCGGGGCGGTTCGGTTCGAGCCAAGTGGCAGACGGTCATGAACCTCACACCAGACCGCTCCGAGCCCGATCCTCCGAGCGATCCGGCTCCCGACCAACAGCAGCCGTCGGCCGATTACACGTCCGATGCTTCTCCGAACGGTTCCACACCGGACCAGCAACAGACGCTCGAGCCCCTTACCGACGTCGTCATCCTGATCCCCAGTCACAGTCTCGAGGACTTTCCGACCGAGTTGGACGAGGATGAGGCCGCGAGCCTGCTGAATGCGTTCGCCGTGGCCTGGCACCCACGACTGCTGGCAACCACCGGGGTGATCCCCAACTGGCAGCGGGCTGACGAGCCGACCGATCCCACCTCCGGCCAATTGTTCCTGGTCCCCACGGCCAGCACCGACTGGCTCGGCCACGACTGGGCGACACGGGCCCGGGAGGCCGGCTGCGGTGTGATCACCGATCTCTCCGATCGCGACGAAATGGTCGCCGCCGCGTTGTCGTTGCTCGGCGAAGACCGGGAAGCCACAGCACTGGACCCCGATCTCACCGCCGACTTCCTGGCCCTGGGCAGCTGTTACCTGCAGATGGAATTGCTGACTCGGCACATGCACCACTTCGGCAACCTCGACGAGGTCTTTCTACAACGCGAGGCGGTGATGGCCGCCGAATCGGTGATCGCCAACGATTCCGAGACGGCTCGAACGCACCTCAAGAGCTGCTTCGAGTCGTTGCACGAGGCCCGCGAACGGTTCTACCCGGTCGACTGTTACCTCATCGACCTGTGCCTGGTCGTCCCGGAAGTGGCCGACGAGCACTTCCGGAAGTTGCTGGTCGGAGAATTGCCGGTCAACCTGCTGCTGCGGTCCGCCGACGCGGTGACGATCGTGGAGGAACAACCCGAGTTTGCCGAGCTGATTCGCGAGGCCTGGGAGCGGGAGACCATCGATGTGGTGGGAGGGGATCACGAGGAGATCCCTGTCCCGCTGGTTCCCCTGGACTCACTGTTGTGGGACCTGCAACGGGGACGCCGGACGCTGAAACAGCTCTTCGGTCGGGAACCAACCACCTGGGCCCGCCGCCGCTTCGGCCTGGCCACCGTGCTTCCCCAATTGCTCTCCCGCAGCGGCTATCACTCGGCCCTCCACTTTCTGCTCGATGACGGACTCTATCCCGACAGCGAACAGAGCAAGCTGCGATGGGAGGGCTGTGACGGCACGGTACTGGACGCGATGTCGAGAATCCCCCTGGCGGCCGAGGGTGCGACCAGTTTCCTGAGATTCCCGATGCGGATGGCCGAGTCGATGGAAGAGGACCAGTCAGCGGCCCTGATGCTCGCTCGCTGGCCCGAGATCGTCTCGCCGTGGTACGAGGACCTGGTGCGAATGCACGCCTACGCCCCCTGCCTGGGCCGCTTCGTCACTCTCGACGACTACTTCCAGAACACCGACACCCCCGGCCGCATCTCCTCCTACAACGCCAGCGAATACCTCGCCCCGTTCCTGACCCAATCGGTTGCCGGCCAGGATCCCGACCCCGTCAGCCGTCACCTTGACCACTTCTCCCGTCGAGGCCGCTTCGATGCTGCCGCCTGGTGCGACAGCCTCGCCCGGTTGCTGGCCGGCGTGCGACTCGACGCCGACGGACAGGCCGAACTCGAATCCCTGGTCGAAACGGCCGGTTGCGAGGGGGGCGAGGAAGATCGCCGCCAGGCCGACGCAGCGGTCGAGACTTTCACCGAAGAAGCGACCGGAAAACTGGCCGGGTTGATCACCGGAGCCAGTGCTGCCGCCGGGGAGACCGGCCAGTTGATCGTCAACACGCTCTCGTTCCCCCGGACCGTTGCGGTGGGATTGCCCGACGGCGAGGCCGCGCCGGCTGACACCCCCGGGCTCCGTGGCATCCAGGACACGGCCAATGGACGCCGGGCCATCATCGACCTGCCCGCCTCGGGATACGCCTGGTTGCCGTCGTCTCCGGGTCCCGCCGAGACCGCCGACGAAAATGCCGCCCTGGCCGACGAACTGCTGCTCAGAAACGAGTTCTTCGAGGTGCACATCAACCCGCAGACCGGGGGCATCGAACGGATCAAGGGCTACGGACGGCAGCCCAACGTACTCAGCCAGCAACTCGCCTTCCGCTTTCCCCGTGAACGGACTGTTCCGACCGGAGACGACGACGCGTCCCAGGAGACCAGCACCTGGTACTCGGAGATGGTCGGCCACGGGGTCGAGGTGCTCTCGGCCGGCCCCCATATCGGAGAAATCCGGACCCACGGTGACATCGTCGACCAGTTGTCCGGAACGCGTATCGCCGGGTTCCGCCAGACGTTCCGTACGCTGAGATACCGGCCGAGTGTCGAAGTGGAGATTGAGCTCGAACTCGACCAGGCCCCCGAAGGGGATCCCTGGAGCAATTACCTGGCGGCGCGGTTCGCCTACGGCGACGCCACCGCAGCCATCACCCGCAGCGTACTTGGCAGTGCCCAGCCGGCCGGAAACGACCGGTTCGAGAGCCCCTACTACGTCGAGATCGCCAACGAATCCAATCGCGTGACACTGGTCACTCCCGGGATGCCGTTCTACCGCAAGACCGGAGACCGCATGATCGACGCGATCCTGGTCCCCGAAGGGGAACAGAGGCGGAAGTTCTCGATGACGATTGCCGTCGACCAGGCCTACCCGATGCAGGAGGCCCTCGATCACCTGGTGCCCCCCGTGGTCCGTCACGACGTCCCCGGCCCACCGGCGGCGGGCGTCCAGGGATGGTTCTTCCACCTCGACAGCCGCAACGTCCAGATCACACGGGTCCTCGACCTGGCCGACCTGCCCACCTGGACTCCCGATGACACCGCCAATGACCCGATCGATGACGGATTCGGAGATCTCGACGGCTCGGGCCAGCCTGAAACGGATCCCGACGAACAGGATCAGTGGTCGGAATACGACCAGCCCACCCTGCCCGACGGGTTTGGGTTCGCCGTGCGATTGCAGGAGACCGAGGGGCGACACCGCAGCACGACACTGCGATGCTGGCGGACGCCGATCATGGCCCGGCAACGTGACTTCGAGGGCCGAACGCTGGCCGAGTTGCCAATCGAAGGCGACGGTGTGCGTATCGACCTGACCGCTCACGAAATCGCCGACATCGAGTTGAGGTTCGACTGAACCGTGATGTCCAGGGATGGGGAGATGTTCCGGAGATGATTGTCACGATCGACGGACCGGCTGGATCGGGCAAGAGCACAGCGGCCCGCGGACTGGCCCAACGGCTGGGCTTCGACTACATCGACACCGGTGCGATGTACCGCGCCGTGGCCCACAGTTGCCTCGCATCTGACATCGACACAACCGACCGGGCGAGCGTGACCGAGCGGGCGGCTGAACTTCGGATCGGCTTCGACGGACAGGACGTGCTTCTCGACGGCGTCAACATCTCCGCCGCGGTGCGGTCCCCCTCGATCTCCGAGGCCGCCTCCCGGGTCGCCCAGCACCCCGGTGTCCGGGCCGAGATGGTTCGGCAACAACAGGCGATGGTTCGAGAGCGTGACATGGTCACCGAGGGACGGGACCAGGGGACCGAGGTCTTTCCCGACGCGGAGTGCAAGTTCTTCCTGGAGGCCAGTGCCGAGGTCCGGGCGGTGCGACGGCAGGAAGAACTGCTCGCCCGGGGCGTTGAAGTGCCGCTCGAAGAGACCCTGGAGCAGATTCGACAGCGCGACCACCGCGACCGGACACGGGAGATCAGCCCCCTCCGCCCAGCCGACGACGCGATCGTCATCGACTCCTCAGAACTGACCGCCGACGGCGTGCTCGACCGGTTCGAGGCGCACGTACGTCAGTGCCTGGAAGATCTCCGCGGCAGCTAGTGCGCCGGAGCCACGATGCCGTGACGTTTCATTTTCTTGTAGAGCGTCGTGCGATTGATGCCGAGTGAAAGGGCCGACTGCTGGCGATTCCAGCCGTGAGCCTCAAGCGACTCGACAATCAACTTTCTTTCGGGATCGGCCAGCGCCGACTTCAACCGGTTGGCCGCTTCGGCCCGAGGCTCTTCGCGGCGAACCGCCTCGGGCAGGTCGTCCAGGCGAATCACCTCGCCCCGGCACAACACCACCGCCCGCTCGATCACGTTGACCAGTTCACGGACGTTGCCCGGCCAGTGGTACTCGCACAGGCACTCCATCGCCGCGGGATCTACATCAGCCACCGGCCTCCCCAACTCGTTGGCGAACCGCTCGCGGTACAATTCCACCAGGAGCGGAATGTCGATGGAGCGACCCCGCAACGGGGGCTGGGTCAGGGTGATCACGTTGACCCGGTAATAGAGGTCCTCGCGAAATTCGCCCTCACGGACCAGCCCTTCCAGGTCCTTGTTGGTTGCCACGATCAGCCGCACGTCAACCCGCTCGGTCCGACCGCCACCGACCGGCTCGAACTCCCGGTCCTGGATCGCCCGCAACAGCCTCACCTGCAGCGCAGGCGAAGCCGTGTCGATCTCGTCGAGGAACAACGTCCCGCCGTCGGCCTGGCGAAAACGGCCGGGCCGATCGCTGACCGCCCCGGTGAACGCCCCGGCCACGTGCCCGAACAGTTCACTCTCGAGCAGCGTCTCGCTCAAGGCACCGCACGACACCTCGACAAACGGCCGGTCGCGGCGGTCACTGTGATCATGGATAGACCGGGCGGTCAATGTCTTCCCCGTGCCGCTCTCACCCTGGATCAGGACGGTGGTCCGGGTGCGGGCCACCGTATCAACCAGTTCAAACAACTGTTGCATCCGTGGGTCGCGACCAACCAGCATCTCGCCCACCGGCGATGGGTCGACCGGCGGCACGGAAACCATGTGCGGCCCGTCGATCCGGCGGGCCATCACCCGCGACAACGACTCGGCCAGCTGATCGTCGACGACAGGTTTGGTCAGATAGTCGTCAGCCCCGGCCCGCATCGCCTCGACCGCATTCTCGATCGTGCCGTAACCGGTCAAAAGGATCACCGATGGACGCTGGCGGCGTTCCTGACACCACCTCAACACGCTCAATCCGTCACCATCGGGCAGGTGAACGTCACACAACACCACGTCGAATGACTGCTCACGCAACAGGCCGATTGCGGATCCACAACTGCCGCTCGTCTCGGTCCGGTACCCGCGGGCACGAAGATCATCGGCCAGGAACTCACGGACATCGCCGTCGTCCTCGACAACCAACAGGGATCCGGGTTGAGAGATCATGGGCGCCAGTACTGCCGGGGAGGTCCCCGGCGGTGTTGATCGAGAGAATTTTTAGGGATGATGACGATCACGAGGAAAGAACCGAGGTCCACCCCGGACAGTCGATCTCTCAACGATAGGTCACATCCGGGGTGTGGTCAAAAAACCACGTCGACAACACAAACTTGACCCCCCTTGGACGGCTCAACTAGACTCGGGGTTTGCTCCCTTTTCCGGTCAGTGGCAGCGGATCCAAACGGAATCCCCGCGGGCCACGACCAGTCGAGTGTCTTTCGTGCGCAGAGCTCTTATCAGCGACATCCACGGCAACCTCGAAGCCCTCGAGGCCGTGCTGGCGCATATCGAGACGCAGTCGGTCGAGGAGATCTACTGCCTCGGGGACATCGTCGGCTACGGACCCAACCCCCGGGAGTGTATCGACCGGGTGACCAGGTGCGCCGTCTGCCTGCTGGGCAACCACGACCAGGGCGCGTTGTTCGATCCCGAGGGATTCAACGCCGGAGCCGAACGGGCCATCTTCTGGACTCGCAAACAACTCGAGTCCGGAGACCCCAAAGGCAACGAACGCCGCTGGGATTTCCTCGGTGAACTCCCCCGGGTCCACCGCGAACCGGGGCTGATGTTCGTCCACGGCTCGGCCCGCAACCCGCTCAACGAATACGTCTTTCCCGAAGACATCTACAACCAGAGAAAGATGGAACGGATCTTCTCGCTGGTCGAACGCTACTGCTTCCAGGGACACACCCACATTCCCGGTGTCTTCACCGAGGGCCTGGACTTCATCTCTCCCGAGGAATGTGAATTCGTCTATACGCTCGGCGACTCCAAGGCCCTGGTCAACGTCGGATCGGTCGGCCAGCCCAGGAACGGTGACTCACGAGGTTCCTACGTCGTGCTCACCGACGACCCCCCCGCAGAGGGAGGAGACGCGTCGGCCTCGGATGGTGGACAACCGGGAGCGGTGCGGGTCGAATTTCAGCGGGTCGAGTACAACCTCGAGGCCACCGCCGAAAAGATCTACGCCATCCCCGATCTCGACAACTTTCTCGGAGATCGACTGCGGGACGGCCGATAAGTCATGGACGAATTTCGCCGACTCCTGTTGTTCCTGGTCCTCTCGATCGCGCTGCTGTTTCTCTGGAATTCGGTCAGAGTCCGCCCCGGCAATCGTGGGCAGAACGCGGACCAACCGGCGGCCAACAAGCCCGCCGAAAAGCCGAACTCCAAGCCGGCTGCCAAGCCGGCTGAAAAGGCGACTCCCAAGCCGGTTGAAAAGCCGGCTGCCACGACAGCCGACAAACCGGACACCAAGCCGGGGACTGCGGCGACGGTTTCGCTTCCCGGCCATCCCTACGAAGTGGTGACCATCGGCAGCGACGACCCCAGGCTGGGATATGGCCTGCAGGTGCAACTGACCACCCGTGGAGCAGCGGTACTGGTCGCCTCATCCAACGACCCCCGGCATCTTGCTCTGCCACGACCAGAGGTCAAGATCGACCCGCCCCTGTCGATCGTCGGTGATCACCTGAGGGGCCTCGACTCCGACGACAACGGCCTGTCCGAGAAGGAACTCGCCAACTGGAAACCGTCACCATTGGGAGTCAAGGAACTTCCGCTGACCCTGCAGACTCCGATCGCCAGTCTCGACAGCCAGCTTGCGGCGATCGAGGAATCCGCATCACTGAACCAGGTCAACTGGGAAGTCGTCGATCGTTCCCTGGACGGTGAGATCGTCAACGGGGTGACCTTCCGTCTGAAGGTCGGCGAGATCAATGTCACCAAGACCTTCCGGCTCCGGCGACTCTCCGACGACGAACTCAAGCAGATCGGGTCCGGCACCGATCCGGGCAAACTGTTCGATCGCCGTCCCGCGGCCTACCAGCTCGAATTCTCACTCACGCTGGAAAACCTCGGCTCCCAGGCCACCACGCTCAGCTACGGGCTTCAGGGCCCCGTCGGGGTTCCCCTCGAAGACCTCGAGAACTCCCGCTACGCCAGCTCGATCAAGTGGACCAAGGTCAACGGGAGCCAGGTCGAGGTCGTCGATGCGATCACCGCGGCCGATGTGGCCGAAACGGAGGACGAACAGGAACGACAGCAGCAGCCCAAAGAAACCTGGCACTTTGTCGGCATCGACGTGCAGTACTTCGCCGCGCTGCTGTTTCCCTCACCCGAACAGGTCGAACAGAGCCTCGACACGACACCGCGGGGTTACATTGCCCAGGCCACGCCCCAGCTGGTTCATCGCAACTCCAAGACCCCCCTGTACACCCAGGTCAGTGTTCTGCTGTCTTCCCACGACATCACGCTCGCCGCCGGCAAGAAGGTCACGCACAACTACACGCTCTACGCCGGTCCGAAGCGTCCCCAGTTGCTGACGCCACTGAAGGCACAGGACGTGCTTGACGTGACCAACATCTTCTGGATCGGCAAGCACATTTCCCGAGCAATGCTCTACTTCCTGGACGTCATCCACTCGCTGGTCCCGGGACTGGGTTACGGATTTGCCATCATCGTGCTGACAATCAGCGTCCGGTTGATGATGCATCCGCTGACGCGCAAACAGGCTCTCAGCGCCAAGATCATGAAGGACCTGAAGCCCGAGATCGAGAAGCTCAAGGAAAAGCACGGGGACGACAAGCAGGCCTTCGGCCGGGCGCAGATGGAGCTGTTCCGCAAGCACAGCTACAACCCGTTCTCGGGCTGCCTGCCGATCATCGTCCAGTTGCCCATCTTTATCGGCCTTTACCAGGCAGTGGGCAGCTCGGTCGATCTCCGCCGCGCCGGCTTCCTCTACATCGACAATCTCGCCGGTCCGGACCGTCTGTTCCACCACGGGTTCGACATCCCTTACCTGGGATCCGACTTCAACCTGCTGCCGTTGATCACCGTGGTGCTGTACCTGGTCAACAACCGCATGTTCATGCCGCCGCCGACAACCGACGAGGCGGCGATGCAGCAGAAGATGATGAACGTGATGATGATCGTCTTCGGCTTCCTGTTCTATCGACTCCCGGCCGGGCTGCTTTGCTACTTCATCGTCTCGACCCTCTGGGGCATGGGGGAACGCAAGCTGATGGACCTGCTGCCGACCCCCCAGCCGAAAGCGGTCGTCGACGGGGACGAGAAGCCGCGGAAGGGAATCTGGGGTCGGGTCGGCCGCTGGATGGACGAAGCCCAGCAGAAGGTCGAAGCCCAGAAGCAGGAATACGAGCAGCTGCAGAAACAGCAGAAGAAGGGGTCGGGGGGCAAGGGCGGACGCAAGAAGAAGAAGCGACGCCGCTAGAATCCCCCTGCACGTGACCCCCTTCCGATCGGGGCACCCGGCATGCTTCCCCCCACCGACGACACCATCGCCGCAATCGCCTCCCCGCCGGGAGGTGCCGCACGCGGAGTCGTCCGCATCTCAGGACCCGGAACACACCGTCTCTGCGAATCGTTCTTCACTCCGCACTCCCCCGACGAATGGCCCGAACCCGGAACTCGGAGCCCGGCCCGTCGCCACCCCGGCGACTGGAACATCGGCTCGACCGAACACCCGGACCGGCAGCTTCCCGTCGATCTCTACCTCTGGCCCACCGGTCGCAGCTACACCGGGCAACCCTCGGCCGAAATCCACGCGGTGGGGTCGCCACCGGTGCTCCAACGACTGCTCGAAAAACTGTTTGCCGCCGAAGGCGAACAGGTCCGGCCGGCACGACCCGGAGAATTCACCCTGCGAGCCTTCCTCGCCGGACGGATCGACCTGGTCCAGGCCGAAGCCGTGCTGGGGGTGATCGACGCCGAGGACCACGTCGAACTGGAGACGGCGCTGGGGCAGCTGGCCGGAGGACTTTCGGGGAGACTCGCCAGGCTGCGGACCGATCTGATCGAACTGCTCTCTGACCTCGAGGCCGGTCTCGACTTCGCCGACGAGGACATCGAGTTTGTCTCGAAACAACAGCGGGTCGATCGTCTCGAAAACCTCGCCGAGGAACTGGCCGCCATCCGGCAACAGGCCCGACAGCGAATGACCTCCG
>MDTE01202363.1_pt1 | contig 23066 bp, 16 predicted proteins | sample 811231 | NCBI WGS metagenome assembly MDTE01 (sample SAMN05326651, study PRJNA326480) | marine metagenome | isolation source: seawater | place: Indian Ocean: Red Sea | collected 2010 | reverse complement strand
CATCTAATAAATTTTCTTTAGATAAATTTGAAGATGCTTATCAATCTTTGCAATTTGAAGAAAAAAAAGTTCTGGCTATTATTAAATATCCTTATGAAGACAATTCAGATGATTTTAAAACTAATCCCATAACGATAAAAAATTACGCAAACTTTGGTAAAAAAAGTAAAAAGATAAATATCGCAATTATTGGTTGCGGAAATTTCACAAGAAGTGTGCATTTGCCAAATCTGAAAAAACTTAAAAAGTTATATAATATAGATTCTATAGTGAATAAAAATGGATTTAAATCCCGATCAATTGCGGAACAATTTTGTATAAGAAATTTATATCATAATTCAGAAGAAATAATTAAAAATCCCAATATTGATGCCGTTTTAATCTCAACTAGGCATGAATCTCATACTGAAATAGTTTTAGAAGCCCTAAAAGCTGGTAAACACGTATTTGTTGAAAAACCTCTCTCAATTTCTCAAATTCAGTTGGATAAAATAAGACTTTATTTTAAAGAAAATAGAGAAAGAAATATACTAATGACAGGATATAACAGAAGATTCTCAATTTATTTAGAAAAATTAAAAAATATAAGGGATCAATCTAGTAATCCATTTATTTTTAATTATAGAGTAAATGCTGGTTTTATTGATTTAGATAATTGGGTCCATAAAGCTGAGGGAGGTGGGCGCAATATTGGGGAAGCCTGCCATTTTTATGACATTTTTAACTTTATTGCTGATTCTGAAGTCGAATCATTTTCAGCACATTCAATAAATATCAAATCTAATCCTAATAATGTGCATGGTTTTTATACTAATACTGATAATTTTGTAGCAACATTCAAATATAATAATGGATCTATCTGCAGCTTAACTTTTACAGCATTAGGAAACAATAATTATCCAAAAGAATCTTTTGATTTTTATCAAGATGGAAAGATTATTTCAATGAGTGATTTTAAAAAAATGAGCTTTTTCGAAAAAAATAATCATAGTTTTTCTACAAAAAATAATGAGAAAGGACATCTTGAAGAATTAAGAGCTTTTGCTAATGGCATTAAAAAAGGGAAACACCCTATTTCATTGGCGCACCAAATTGAAGCATGTCAAATGTCCTTAGACATAAACAAATTAATAAAATAAATATGGAAAAAAATTTATTGAATTAAGATGAAGATACTTAATTTATCTTATATAAGATTTCTTATTTCAAAGAATAACTTTAGGTTAAGATTTTTCTCAAGATCCATATATATTATTCATAAATATCTAAGCAAGATTTTTTTCACATTTACTTCATCTTTTAGTAATCATATTTATAAAAAAGTAAGCATTATTAATAGTGAAAATCTTCCAAAAAATATTCTAAAAAAGTTTTTCCAAGAAAACGAACACGATGTAATAATTAAAAATTATCTCAATCATGAATTTGATTTACTTGGGAGTGGATGGTGTAAATGTAATAAAAATGTTCCTAAAAAAAATCATAACTTTATTTCTAAATCTTTAAGAAAAAGAAATTTTATAAATTTTAGAGAATATTATTTAAGTAATTTAAACAGTGCTAATAGATATAAATCATTTAAAATTTTATCCTTAATCTCAAAATCTTATAAATTTATAGATTGGCATATTGATATTAAATCAAGTTTCAGATGGCCAGAAAGTAAATGGTATAGAGAAATTAATTATGGAAATAAAATAGGTACTGATGTTAAGCTCCCTTGGGAACTCTCTAGATTGCAACATCTACCTCAATTAGCACTTTATTTAAATAATTTAGATTGTCAGAGTCCAAAAGCAAAAATAATTGAAGAAGAAATTTTAAATCAGATTTTAGATTTTATAGCTTTCAATCCGCCTTTATATGGAGTTAATTGGACATGTTCGATGGAAGTTGCAATTAGGTCTGTGAATATTTTAATAACAATCTATCTAATGCCCAATTCAAAAAAATCTATTTGTGCAGAAAAATCAAACATTATAATTAATAGTTTATATGATCATGCAAAATATATTTTAAAAAATCTTGAGTGGTCCAAGAATCGAGGTAATCATTACTTAGCAAATTTATGTGGATTATTATGCCTATCTTCTTTATTGTCCGAAACTTCAGAAAGTAATAAATGGCTAGCATTTACATTTGCTGAGCTTAATAGAGAGATCTCTCATCAATTTAATTTTGATGGGAGTAATTTTGAAGGTTCTACTGGATATCATTTTTTAACATTAGAAATGATTTTATTTACAATCATAATTTCATTAAATATTGAAGAATCAAGGCTAATAAGAATATCTAAGTTAAAACCTAGTAAATATAGTTTTCTCCCATTTTATGCAAATCCTCCATTAAGAAATAAGTTGTATCAGAATCTCAACTCTAATGGAAAAAAGATATATTCTCTCCTCTCAAATAATTCATTGCAAACTATTTCTAAAGCCTGCTTATTTCTTGAAGATTGTTCTGATTATGTTGGTAAGCATCCCCAAATTGGAGATAACGATTCAGGAAGATTCTTAAACTTAAGGCCAAACTGGAAAAAATTAAAATCTAAGGAAGCAAAAATTTTATTTAAAGTGCCTAAGAAATTCACAAATTCAAGTTATTATTTCTTTCAAGATTCGCTCATAACTAATAATGTTATTGAACTAGCAGAATCAGTTGGTATAGTAAGTTTGAAAAAAAATTCTAAGAATTCATTTCATTATGAATTTGGTAAATATTTGGCCAAGAATAAAACTTTTGATATTCTTCGTCCTAAAAACTTCTTTTCAGTAAATGATAGTGGTGATATAAGTAATCTTGAAATACTTAAAGAAGAAATTTTCTTAAATAAAAAAATTAATTTATTAAAAAGAGAAATTAAACTTTCTCAAAATTTATTTGATAGTAAATTAGTTTATAAATATTATTCAGATTTTGGGCTTCATATATGGAAAAATAGTTTCTTTTTTATTTCAATAAGATCTATTCAAAAGCAAAGTCCATTTATAAAATCTCATTTTCATGATGACCAATTATCAATAACTTTCAAACTAGAAGATAAATACATATTTAAAGACTACGGATCTTATGTATATACTTCATTCCCAAAAATAAGAAATTTATATAGATCTAGAAAAATCCATTTTCCTACAAGTTATGAACCGAATACAGAGAAAAAAGCTTTTGAAAATTTAGATATTAAATCGGTAAAATGTTTTTATTCTGGTAAGAAGGGATTTTCAGGTATTTACTTATCAAGATATTCAATTGATAAAATTGTTATGGAGTTGCATGAAAATAAAGTGGATATTTTAATGGGGAGTATACCTAGATTTAATGAAGAAACATTTTCTAAAAGAGATTCTAAACTTGATAAATTTTATTATTCACCAGGTTATGGAATTCTCGAAAATTAATTTTCTAAATTGATATGAAAAAAAAATTATTAATGTCTGTTTTTTCTCCTATAGAAAATGATGGGAGAGTTAAAAGATCAATAACATCTCTCAGTAAAATATATGATATTTATTTGTTTTCACCCTCTGATGATTTAAATAATAAATATGAGAAAAAAAATGAAGTTGTTTATATTTCTTCTATTATTTCTTGGGGAAGGTTACCAACTCAGATATCTTTATTAATTTTTTATATTGAGCTATTTTTTTATACAATCTTAATAAGACCAAAAATAATGTATGGACATGATAGATATCTATGTTTAGCTACTTTAATTATTTCAAGATTATTCCGATTGAAGACGATCTATGATGCACATGAATTAATATTGCCTGAAAAAAATTTTTATTTAAATTTTTCAAATTTACTTTTATATAAGTCTGAGAAGTTTTCCTTATCAAAATTTGATATCTTGATCTCCGCTAATAAAGAAAGAGCTAAAGTTATGAAAAAACATTTTGATTTAAAATTTTTGCCTTTATCAATAAGGAATATAACCCAGTCTACAATTGGTACTGTCTCTAAAAAATATATAATAGAAAAATATATTAATTTTGTTTTTAAAAGAGATCAAAAATATATTGTTTATTCAGGATACTTTGCTAAAGAAAGAGGCCTTAAATTTTTTACTGATTTGCTCAATATTTTACCTAAAAATATTTCGCTCGTTCTTATTGGATCAGGACCTGCTCAAAAATTTATAAATTTTCTAAAAGATTCAAATATAAATCTCTATAAAAGGATTAAGATAATTAATAAAGTTCCAAATTCACATTTACAAGATGTGTTATCTTTGTTCGATTTAGGACTTGTCTATTATTCAAATATAAATATAAATAATATTCTTTGTTCACCTAATAAAGTATATGAATATGCTCATGCAGGTTTGCCAATTATAGGTACTGATCAAAAAACTCTAATTGAATTAATTGATGGATATAAAATTGGTAAGACTTGTAAGCAAAAAGAAAAAGAAAAATCATTATATGAATTTTCTAAAAATATTTTGGAAGTTTTAGAAAATTGCAAGTATTATAAACTTAATCTAAAAGAATTTACTGAAAAACATAAATTTCATTATGAACAAAAGAAATTAGTTGACGCAGTTTTACAAAAATTTGAAACCTGATTTATCTAAAATGCGATTAAAAAAAAAATTTTTCTCGATTATTTTATCTATACCTATTTTAGGCCCAATATTATATTTCTTTCAATCTAAATATATAGGAGGAGATCAAGCAGCTTATTGGATCTTCTATGATTATGTTTCTGATGAACCCTTAAATAAGGTGTCATATTTTGGTTATTATTGGCTTGGTGCAATAGAACCTATACATTTGTATGTAATGTGGATTGGCTCAAGATTAAATATCGATAAGAATTTATACGTAACAATTTATAATCTTTTATTTGTTTTTGGTCTTTTTTTATTTTTGCAAAAAAATAAGGTAAAAGTTTTACCGCAGATTCTTATTTATGGAAATTTTTATGTTTCTGTGTTACTTTTTGCTGCTGAAAGGCTTAAGTTTGCATACATTTTAATTTTTTATTCGCAATTGGTTCCAATAGGTTTGTCTAATTTTTTGCTACTTATATCTCCTCTAGCTCATCTTCAATCAACTTTGATTTTGATTTTAGCTTATATAGGAACTTTAACAGAAGATTTAAAAAAGTTTTTTACTAGACTTACTCTAAGAAGAAGATTTTTAGGCGAGGGAGCTTTTTTCTTTGGTCTTTTGTCAATTTTGATTTTTTTTACAATAAATACTTTAATTTTTAAAATAGGAGGATATATTTCTATGGGTTTATTTAGTTTAAATGATTTTATAAATTTCTTTGGATTATATATAGTTACTTTTAATTTAATTAAAGAGAAATTTAAATTTTCTTTAATGTATTTGCCTTTGATAGTCCCTTTAATTCTTTTAGGAGGATTTAGGATTAATATGATTAGTTTTACAATTTCATCTTTTTTTATAATAAAAGAGAATAAATCTAGTAATCTTCTATATCTCTCAATACTTTCTTATTTTTTCTATAAAAATTTTATATTTTTAGATCAAGTTATTAATACTGGTACTGGTTTCTAAAATGATATTAGATCAAAATAATATATAATAAATTTATGAGTAAAAAAAAAATTATATGTTTTGTAAGATTTTATTTGCCCGGATTTAAATCTGGAGGACCAGTTAGAACAATAGCTAATTTAATAGATAATATTGGAGAAGAATATTTATTTCATGTAGTAACTTCTGATAGAGACGTTTACGACTATAAATCATTCAAATCTATTAAAGTTGACGATTGGAATAAAGCTTATAATTGCGAGATTTTTTATAGGTCAAATTTTTTATATTATCTTTTTCAAATCCCTAAATTTTTCAGTAAGGAATCATATGACTATATCTATTTAAATAGCTTTTTTTCATTCCAGTTTTCAATTATTGTATTATTATTTAAATTTTTGAAACTAATCCCAAATACAAAAATAGTAATTGCTCCAAGAGGCGAATTTTCAACAAGCGCATTAAAAATTAAGGGAATTCAAAAAATAATTTATCTTAATCTTTTTAAAATTTTAAAACTAGATAAAGATGTGATTTGGCAGGCATCCAGTATTTATGAATTAAATGATATTAAAAATATTTTTACAAAAAAAAACTTAAGAATCAAAATTGCCCCAGATATTCCTGAAATTAATTTTGGACAGAATAAAAAAAATCCAAACTGGGATATGAATCCTCTTAAGATAATCTTTTTGTCAAGAATTTCGTCTATCAAAAATTTAGACTTTGCAATTAAAGTTTTGAAAGAGATGAAAATTAATATTCATTTTGAAATAGTTGGACCAATATGTGATAAGGATTTTTGGGAATATTGTCTCAAACTTCTAAAAGAATTGCCCTCCAATATTTCCTATGATTATTTAGGCTCTGTTGAGCATAAAGAAGTAAGAGAAATAATTAGTAATAGCCATCTTTTTTTTCTGCCAACAAAGAGTGAAAATTATGGACATACAATATTTGAGTCCTTGTCAGTAGGAACACCAGTTTTAATTTCTGATCAAACTCCATGGAGAGAGTTATCTAAGCATAATGCAGGTTGGGATTTGCCATTATTGAATAAGATTAATTTTGTTGATTCTATTAACAATCTCTCAAAACTATCATCCACTCAATATGAGGAGAAAAGATTAGATGCATTAAAGTTCGTAAAAAAGAGAATAAATATGTCTAAGATATTAGAAAGTAATAAAGATTTATTTACCTAAATTATAATAAATACTCAAGTTTTTAATTTAAATATCCAATCTTGGACTTCAAAAATTTGATCTATTGGAATTGGAGATTCTTTATTAAATTTTACCGCATCTAAGAAACTTTTTATACATTGTTTTTGTCCTTTATCTTGTCTAAATTTATTTGAGTGATTCAAGTTAATACCCCAAGATTTAATTTCTCTAAAATTATCTAATCTAATAATAGAATTTTCAGCAAATATCTCTAATGTTTCCTTTTGATATGATTTATTGCCATTAGAGAAATAATGAATTGTACCTATAGATCCATTTAAGAAAGTTATATTAATTGTAAAAGTATCATTTGAAGAATTTTTCTCTACTAATTCAATAATATTGATACTTTTGATTTTATCGTTCGCAAGGAATCTTAATAAGTCAATAAAATGGCATGCTTCTCCAATTAAACGACCTCCACCTTTATTTTTATCTTTAGTCCAGTGATTTTCTGATATATGTCCTGCGTTACATGTATAAATAAAAGCTTTTGGGCAATTTAATAGGTCAATTTTATATTTAATTTTTCTTATTAAATCTGAAAATCTTCTATTATAACCAACCATTAGAATAGGGATTAATGAATGATCTTCTTGTTTATGCAATTCTTGATAAGTCTTTCTTATTTCTTTTAGTTGCATATTATTTATACATAAAGGTTTTTCTACAAAAATGTTTCTATTTTCTTTTAAACCTTTGATTATATATTTTGAATGGGAATCATGTTGGGTTGCAATCACCAAAATATTTGATTCTTTTTCATCATAAATTAAATTGTTATTTGTAGTTATTTTTCTAAATTCAAATTTGTTTCCAATATGTGCAGAGTTCAAACCTGATATTGATGCTAAGGTATTCAGCTTAGCTCCTGATTTTTTAAAGTATGGTATTAAAATTTTACTGGCATAACTTCCACCCCCTATAAAATCAGTTAATAATTTATTTTTTTTAAAGACTAATTTAGTTTTATCTAGAACGATTGTTGATTGAATAATATTTTCGTTGTTACTTTTACTATATTCAAGAACTATTCCTAATTTCGATTTGTCATTCAATAATGCATAATATGCATCAAGAGCATTTTTGAAAGCAAATCTATTTGAAATTATTAGTTCAGGCTTAATTAAATTATTTTTCATTGCAAAGAGAATAGCCTGAAAATTTCTTTGTTCTGTCCATCTCACATAGCCAATAGGATAATCTTTCCCTTCTATTTCATAATTATGATCATATCTGCCAGGACCATATGAACAACTAACTTTAAAGGTTAGTTCTTTTTTATAAAAATTGTCTCTTGATATATCAATTCCTGTACTGCCAATTAAAATTATTCTGCCTTTTTTTCTACAAATTTTTGCAGCAAAATTTACTGGTTTACTTGATGTCGTCGAAGCGGCAATTAATATTCCATCAAATCCAATATATTCAGATTTACTAAGTAATATTTCTTCTGCATTTATTCCTTCTTCATCATGAAACGCATTTATACCTAGTTTTTCTGCAAACTTGCATTTTGTTAAGTCATTATCAATTCCAATAACTTCACACCCTTGTGCAAGAAGTAATTGGACTGTTAAAAGACCAATTAAACCAAGACCAATTACGACGAATTTTTCTCCAAAAGTAGGCTTTGCAATTCTTATACCTTGTAGCGCTATAGATGCTGGCACAGTAAAGACAGCTCTCTCATCGGTTACTTCATAAGGTATTGAAGCGCATAGGTTTTTAGGAACTGATACTACTTCAGCATGAGAGCCATTTGAAATAACTCTGTCTCCTACTTGAAATCCAGTTACGTTTTCTCCTATCTTAATAACTTCTCCAACATTGCAATATCCTAAAGGAATCGGTAATTCTAATTTATTCTTAACTGTTTCATAAGTAGAGAATAAACCATCTGTCTTTAATTTGTTTAAAACCTCCTTTACTTTTTCAGGTTGTTGCTTTGCCTTACCTATAAGATTAGATTTCCCAAACTCTAATAGCATTCTTTCTGTTCCTGAAGATAATAATGAACATTTTGTTTTTATTAGAAGATTTCCTTTTTTTACATTAGGAACTGGAACATTTGCAATATATGTTTTACCGTCTGATAATGATTGGAATAGTTGTTTCAACGCTGATTAAAAAAGATGTTTCTATTTTGTATATTCTAACAATTAACCTAATTTAAGAAAAATTTCCTTTCTTTTATTATTTTAATTTATTCTGGGATAATGTAATATGGACTTTAACTCTGATAATTTTTTATTTAACTTAAATAAAATGTTTTTCTAAATTAATGCAGACGGTTTTTTTATAAATTTTTATGAAATATTAAAAGTTACCAATAAAAATTTACTTATGTGAGAGTTTTCATTAATTTATATAAATGATAAAAAAATTAAAAGATCTTAAAATATGCGTAGTGGGCTTAGGGTACATAGGTTTGCCAACTGCCGCAATTTTGACTAATGCAGGTTTCAAAGTGTTGGGTGTTGATATAAATGATTCAGTTATTGATGTTATTAAAAAAGGAAAAATTCATATTAAGGAAAATGGGCTTGAAGATTTAATTTCAAAAGCAATTAAAAAAAAATTATTAGAAGTTTCAAATAAACCAAAAGAATCGGATATTTTCATAATTAGTGTCCCAACCCCATTAAAAAAAAATAATAATAAAATACCCAAGCCTGATATTTCTCATGTTTTAAAAGCATTAGATTCAATTTCTTCGGTTATTAAAAAAGGAGATCTTTTAATCCTTGAGTCAACTTGCCCAGTAGGGACTTCAAAAATACTCTTAAAAAGGCTTTACGAAAATACTAATATTGATCTAAAAGATATAAATGTAGCATATTGTCCAGAGAGAGTATTGCCAGGAAATATATTGTTTGAATTAATCAATAATGACAGAGTAATTGGAGGAGTAAACCAAAGATCAGCAGATTTGGCAAAATCTTTTTATCAATCTTTCTGTGAAGGAGAATTATTGATAACTTCTTCTGAAACCGCTGAGATGGTAAAACTTACTGAGAATTCCTATAGGGATTTAAATATTGCATTTGCTAATCAACTTTCTATTATTTGTGATGAAATTGGTATAGATATAAAAGAGTTAATAAGCTTATCTAATCATCATCCTAGAGTAAATATATTAAACCCAGGTTGTGGAGTTGGAGGTCATTGTATAGCTGTTGATCCATGGTTCATAACCTCTAGTTTTCCAGAAAATTCATCTCTAATAAAAACTGCAAGAGAGGTTAATCTGCAAAAGGAAACTTGGGTATTTAATAAAATTATGGATTATGCTAGAAAACTTAAAGAAAAACTAAAAAGAGAAGTTAAGATAGGATGCTATGGAATCTCGTTCAAACCTGATGTCGATGATACAAGAGAATCTCCTGCAATGAATATAGTATTAGAGATGTTATCAAATAATTGTAATTTATTAATATGTGATCCTAATATAAAAAAAAATGAAAAATTTGAACTAGTAACTTTAGATGAAATATATGACTCAGTTGATATTCATGTGTTACTTGTCTCGCATTCTGAATTCTATAAATTAGATTTTCATAATAAAAATGTATTAGATTTCTGCGGATTAATAAATTGAGAAAAATTTATTTATATTTTTATACATTAAAAGATATTGGTTTTTATAGAGTTTTTTTGAGATTAAAATATGAATTTATCAGAATATTAGATAATTTTTTTCCAAAATATTTATTTAAATTTTTTGAGATAAAAAATCTTGAAAATTTAAATTACAAAAAAAATAAAATGATTGAATTATGTCAATTTGATGATTTTTTTAATAATAGAAAAATAGAATTAAATAAAATTTCATTCCAATTCTTGAATGTTAATGAAGATTTAGATTTACCACTTAAGGAATGGAATAATAAAAGTTCAAGATTATGGCAATTTAATCTCCATTATTTTGATTGGTCCAAATCTTGGCTAGAAGATATTTTGAAAAATGAGAAGAATATAAAGCATGTAGGATACTTGCCTAAGTTAATTGATGATTGGATTGATTACAATCCGATATCAATTGGTGATGGTTGGCATAGTTATACACTTTCATTAAGGATAAGAAATTGGATTTTGTGGTTTAGATTTTTTCCAGAGCTCGCAACAAAGAAAAGGTTAAATTCACTTTGGATTCAAACTTGTTGGTTATATAGTCATCCTGAGAAATGCCATGGGGGAAATCATTGGCTTGAAAACATTATTTCGTTAATTATTTCTAGCCTTCAATTTGATTCAATTAAATCAGAAAAGATTTATAAAAAATCTATTATTAATTTAAGGAAGGAATTGGATTTTCAAATACTTAAAGATGGCGGTCATCAAGAAAGAAGTGCCTCATATCATATACTCTTGCTTGATAGATTAACTGAACTGGCAATATTTATAGAATACTTTAAAAAAGAAAGACCTTTTTGGCTCATTAAGACAATTTATTCTATGGTTGAGTGGGTAGAAATAGCATCTATAGAAAAAGGAAAGATGCCAAGATTTAATGATTCTCCTTGTAATCTATACGACTCAAAAAGAGATATTTTAAATTTCTCTAATTCTTTCTTGAATAAAGAAAGAAGATTATTATCACCTATAAGGAAGAGTTTAATTGAGTTGATTTTACAAAATAATGTTGATTCTCATTTTAAAAGAGATTTATCAATAGATAATAAACCAGGCATAAGAGAACTTAAAGATACTGGATGGTATTTTCTAAAGCCAGGATCTGGTTGGGAATTGGTTTTTAAAAATGGCACTCCATGCCCAAAACATCAGCCAGCTCATGTGCATTCTGATCAATTAAGTTTTGATTTATTTTTTAAGGGATTACCTATTTTTGCAGAGGTAGGAACTAGCGGATATGAAAATATTTCTGAAAGATTATATGAACGTTCTGGGGAAGCTCATAACGTAATTCAATTTGCAACCAAATCTAATTTCTACTCAAAAAAAGCAAACTGGATAGAATCAGTTGAAGTATGGAAAAGCTTTCGTGCGGCTAGAAAGTCTCAATCTATTTCCGGTCATTCTCTAAAAACGGATAATGAACTATCTGTTTCTGGAGAAAATGATTCGCTGAAAATAATCAATGCTTCGCATAGGAGGAAATTATTATTATCTTTAGATGAGAAAGATAATCTTGAGTTTGTTTTAATTGATAAGATAAATTCCAAGGAAAATTTGTATTGGCGCCAATGGTGGCATTTAGGTCCAAAAGTAAATAAAGAAATTTTAAAAAATATAATTAGAATTGCACAAGATAGATATGAAGCAAAATATAAAATTTTTGAAACATATTATTCTGAGGGTTTTGGAATAAGAAAAAAACGTTTAAGTTTGTGCCTAAAAGGTGAGATAACTAAGGGCATTAATGAAATAATAATACCAATTAAAATTAATAAAATAAATTTTGACTATTAGTATAGTTTTTAAAGATATAAGTGAAATTTAGTTCAATTAATTAAGGTTTATTTAAAAATGAATGCAACATTTTGCTGTGATTTTTCAGTGCTTTACTATGATATTTTTAAAAATTCTAAACAATGATTTAGTATTCTTTCGCTTGAATGACCATCCCCATATGGATTAACAGCTTTTGCCATTTCTTGATGCTTAGTTTGATTTAAAATTAATTCAGAAACCTCTTTTAAAATATTATCTGGATTGGTACCTATTAATTTTGATGTTTTAGCTTCAATACTCTCTATTCTTTCTGTATTATTTCTTATAACTAAAACAGGTTTTGCCAAGCTGGGAGCCTCTTCTTGTATACCGCCTGAGTCAGTCATTATAAAGTAACATTTTCTCATTAAAGATATTAATTGATCATATGGCAGTGTTTCAGTAAGAATAACTTTGGGATTTTGGCCAAGCTCATCTTTTAAAATATCCCTAACTATTTTGTTTTTATGCATTGGTAAAACTATAGAAACATTTGAATGGGATTGAATGATTTTTTTAATAGCTATTATTATATTTTTAAGATTTTCACCCCAATTTTCTCTTCTATGAACCGTTAATAGAATAAGGTGATCTGAGCCAGAATATATTTCATTAGATTTATTGCCTAAATCTTTTTTGACAATCATTTTTAATGCATCAACAGCAGTATTTCCGGTTATTTCTATATTTTCTTTGTTAATTCCTGAATTTATGAGATTTAAGTATGCGCTTTTTGTAGGTGCAAAGTGGAGAGTTGAAATTTGTGAAATTAATCTTCTATTAGCTTCTTCTGGAAAAGGATTATCCAATGATCCAGTCCTTAATCCAGCTTCCACATGACCAATAGGTATTTTTTTATAGAAAGCTGCTAAAGCTCCAGCAAATGCTGTGGTTGTATCTCCTTGTATTAATATGAATTCAGGCTTGTTTCGGGAGAACTCTTCCTCAAGTCCATTCAAAATTGAGTTAGTAATAAATGTTAGACTCTGACCATGTTGCATTAAGTTCAGATTCAAATCCTCTTTAATATTAAATATATTAGTAACTTGAGTTACCATCTCTCTATGTTGTCCTGTTAAAATTACATTTGTTCGGATCTTTCCAGAAGCTTTGAAAGCAAGTATCAATGGTGATAGTTTTATAGCCTCTGGTCTTGTGCCTAAAACAAAAGTAACTAAAGGTTTCTTCATCAATTTGTTTTATCAGTAATTATATCTTAGATTCAAATCCCTCTTATATTTTCTTTTCTCAAAAATTCAGAGACTGTTTGTGAAATACCCTCATCTAAATCTATCCTTGGAGCCCAACCCAGTTTTAATATTCTTTCTATATCAAGTTGTTTTTTGGGTGTACCATCAGGTTTCGTTTTGTCCCATTTAATTTGGCCATTGAATCGAGTGGCTTTTGCAATTTTTAAAGCTAAATTTTTTATAGTAATATCCCTTCCTGTTCCAATATTTAAAAAATATAGAGGATTTCCATATTTATCTTTTGGAGAAGAATTATCTTTTGGATCCCAATATTCTAACGAAAAAATTACAGCTCTTGCTAAATCATCGACATGTAGAAATTCCCTAAGTACATTTCCTGTTCCCCAACAAGTAACAGATGACAATGATTTCTCTGAAGCCTCAGAGAATTTTCTTATCAAAGCGGGTAATACATGACTTTCGTTTTTATCATAATTATCACCAGTTCCATATAGATTGGTTGGCATTAAAGTAATAGCATCAAAACCATATTGGATATTTAGTGCTTGACAAAGTTTAATTCCACTAATTTTTGAAATAGCGTAACATTCATTAGTGGGTTCTAAAGGACCAGTTAATAGATATTCTTCTTTTAAAGGTTGAGGTGCATGCTTTGGATAGATACAACTGCTCCCTAGAAATAAAAGTCTTTTTACACCATGTTTCCAAGATGTTTCTATGAGATTATTTTGTATTTTGAGATTTTCAATAATAAAATCAGCAGGTTTTGATGAGTTTGCTAATATTCCTCCAACTTTTGCAGCAGCAATAATTACTATTGAAGGTTTATTCTTTTTAAACCAGTCTTGTAATGCGGATAAGTCCAGATAATTTAATTCTTTTTTAGATGGGCAAAGAATAGAACCATCATTATTAGGATTCCCATAACCTGAATTTTCTAATGCTCTGCATATTGCGCTGCCTACCATACCTTTTGCACCAGCAACTAAAAATTTTTCTCTTGGTGAAATTTTTTTTTCCATAACATTTAAAAATTTTAATCTTTTAGTACTAACAGAGATTAAAGTGTCTCATTAGAGCTGGAAATCTTGAAACCTTTTTTTCTTAATAAAGATTCTTTTAAGGCCTCCTCCTTGTCAAAAGAAATCATTTCTTTGACTAATTCTTCTAAAGTTGTTTCTGGCACCCAACCAAGTTTTTCGAAAGCCTTTTTTGGATTGCCCATTAATTGATCTACTTCAGTAGGGCGAAAATATTTTGGATCAACTTTAATAACTATTGCTCCATTATCAGCTCTTTTGCCAATCTCATTAATTCCCTTACCTTCCCAAATTATTGCAGGATCATTTTTATTCTTGCTCCAACCAAGTTCTTTAGCACTCATTTCAACAAATTTTCTAACAGTTTCAGTTCTTCCAGTTGAAATTACAAAGTCATCAGGTTTATCTTGCTGCAACATAAGCCATTGCATTGCAACATAATCTTTTGCATGCCCCCAATCCCTTTTTGCATCAAGATTACCCAGATATAAAAACTTTTCTAAATTAGCATTAATTCTTGTTAGTCCTCTTGTGATTTTTCTTGTTATGAAAGTTTCTCCCCTCCTTGGACTTTCATGATTAAATAAAATTCCATTACAAGCAAAAATGTCATACGCTTCCCTATAGTTGATTGTTATCCAGTAAGCATAAAGTTTAGCAACACCGTATGGACTTCTTGGATAAAAAGGGGTTTGCTCACTTTGTGGACTCTCTTTAATCAGTCCATATAATTCGCTTGTACTTGCTTGATAAATTTTTGTTTTCTTCGTAAGGTCGAGTATTCTTATCGCCTCAAGAATTCTAAGTGTTCCTAATGCATCACAATTAGCAGTATATTCTGGAGTCTCAAAACTTACAGCCACATGACTTTGTGCTCCTAAATTGTATATTTCATCAGGTTGAACTTGTTGAATAATTCTTATTAGATTTGTACTGTCAGTTAAATCTCCATAATGAAGGATGAAAGATTGTTCATTATTATGCGGATCTTGATAAAGATGATCAATCCTTGAAGTATTAAAACTACTTGCCCTCCTTTTTATACCATGCACTTCATAGTTTTTGTTTAGTAAAAATTCTGATAAATAACTGCCATCTTGCCCAGTTATTCCAGTGATTAAAGCTTTCTTTTTTTTGGACATTTAATGAAAATATTGATTTTGTTTATAGATTAATAGTCCTACTATAAAAAAAAATTTAAGTCAAATCATATATTAAAATGGAAGAATTAGTTGAGAGTATTATTTTTTTATATTTATAAAACCTTTCAAAAATAAATCTTTATTTAAAATTTATTTGGCAATAAAAATTCGATTAAAATAAAAATTTGAAATTAACCTTTCATCATTTTTGAAATATTTTCCTAAATTTAGAAATAATTTTGAGAATTAAATTATTCTTTGATAATTTTTGGAGGTGTAATAGTTTTAACAATTACGCCCATAATTATCTTCAAATCTTATTATGTCATCTTCGCCAAGATAGTTGCCACTCTGTACTTCTATAACATTTAGAGGTGTTTTCCCTGGATTATGTAATCTGTGCTTGGTTTTTTTTGGAATATATGTACTCTGATTTTTATTAAGAAGTAATGATTTTTCTCCTATCTCAATGCTTGCCTGACCTTCTACAACTATCCAATGTTCTGAACGATATTCATGCATTTGCAGAGAGAGTTTTTCTCCAGGTTTGATATTTAGTAACTTAACTTGCCAATTAGGATGTTCCTCAAGAGAAATAAAATATCCCCATGGCCTATAAACTTTTTTATTTTCATTTCCTTCAGGCATTTTCTTTTCATTAAGTTCTTTGACTATATTTTTTATATCTTGGGAAAACTTTCGGTCAGCGACCAAAATTGCGTCTGTGGTTTCAATAAGTATTAAATTTTCTAAGCCAAGAGTTACTAGCAAACTGCTATTGCTGCTTATATAACAATTTTTTGTTTTTCTGATTAATGTTTTACCCTCGGAGTAGTTTCCAAATGAATCTTTTTTAGAGTTTTCCCAAACAGTATCCCAACTACCAATGTCACTCCAACCAGCATCTAAGGGAATTACGGTGCCAATTTTTGTTTTTTCCATTACTGCAATATCTATTGAAATATTTGGACAGTTTTTAAAGGATTCTTTATTGAGCCTATTAAAATCAAGATCTATTTCACTATTATTTAATGATTCTCCGCAATAATCTAATAATTTAGGACAATATGATGACATTTCTTTAATCATAGTCAAAGCATTAAATAAAAAAATTCCACTATTCCAAGTGAAAGATTTATCTTGTATTAGTTCCCTTGCTTTTTGTGAAGTTGGTTTTTCGATAAATTCCATAATATCAATACCATTTATTTTGTTTAAGTTAAATGGCTCTTTGGATTTTATATATCCGTAACCTGTCTCAGGGGATTTTGGGATTACTCCAAAAGTAACTATTCTATTTTTTTGAGAGAATTTCAATGCGACCTCAATAGCCTCTTTAAACTTTAATTCGTCTTGGATAATATGATCTGAAGACAATACAAGAAGGGTTGGGTTCTTTTCTAACTTTAAGGCATGTAAAGTGGCAATCGCTATAGCTGGGGCAGTATTTCTTCCATATGGCTCTAGGATAATTGCACTTGGAACAATATTTATTCCCCTCATTTGTTCCGCAACTATAAATCTATGCTCTTCATTACAAATAATTATCGGCGAGTTTATATTCTCAAAGCTAGAAACCCTTTCATACGTCTGCTGAAGGAGTGATTTGCCATTCTCAGAGCATATTGATAAAAACTGTTTTGGAAAACTTTTCCTAGACAAAGGCCATAGTCTTGATCCTGTGCCTCCGCATAAAATTACTGGAAAAATTTTATTTTCACTCATCTTTCACATTAATTCTTAATTTAATTCTTAATTTATCTTGATATTCATGTATTGAGAATAATCACTTAATAATTATGGTTATGCTTTCTAATGAAGATATAAATGAACATATTTAATAATATTTATTTTAAATATTTATTTTGATATTATCAGAAATATATAATTCGGAAATGTTTGATTTTTTTGAAATTAAAAATTTCATAGTATTTATTTTTTCGATTATTGTATCAAATTTTTCAATATCGCCCATACGTGAAATTGGTCTAAAATATGGTCTTATCGATCACTATGAAAAAAGAAAAGATTTCAAAGGAATCATTGTAAGGATAGGAGGAATATCTATTGTTCTTGGTTGTTCAATTTCTTTATTGTTAAGTGCAAATCTTTTTAATTTTCAATTTGATAGGCAACTTATATATCTTTTTTTTGTTTCTATTTTATTTTTTTTGATAGGTTTTATCGATGATTTATTTACAATAAGCCCTATTCGCAGACTTTTTTTACAAGCCTCATTAACATTATTATCTTTAAAATTACTTGATAATTTTGTTTTTCCTTTTTTTAAATTTACTAGCTTAACAAATAACTCCAATATTCTTTTTTTTGCTACAGGACTATTATTAACAATTATATGGATACCTGGTGTTACCAATGCCTTTAATTGGATCGATGGATTGGATGGATTGGCTGGAGGCGTATCTGTAATTTTATTTTCTGGTTTATTTTTTGTATTTCTTTCTTTGGATTTATATCAATATTGTTTATATACCATAGCTATAGCAGGAGGCTCTTATGGATTTCTTATCCATAATTACAAACCAGCTTCAATTTTAATGGGTGATGGTGGTTCTTATTTTCTAGGTTTTAATTTGGCGGCATTAAGTTTGATTGCAAGTAATAATTTAATTCTTGAAGGTAATATTAATAGCTCATTAGTTGCATCTTTATTCCCATTTATTTTGTTGAGCGTTCCAATATTAGATATGTTTTTCGTGATCTTAGTTCGTATTTATAACTTAAAGTCACCTTTTTACCCTGATAGAAACCATCTTCACCATAGATTATTAGAAAAAGGGATTAGCTATAATTCAACAATTTTAATCATTCTTACATTAAATGTAATTTCTATTTTTAGCGCATATTTAATTTTTTCAAAAAATGAATTTATTTTGAAGTCATTAATTTTTTACATTTTTATAGTGGTATCGATTAAATTTTTAAAAAAGTTTTTTAAAAATAACTCTAAATAGAAATGAAGTAATCTAATTATAAAAATTTTCTAATTCAATAATTTAAACTCCTCTTTGTCTACCATAATTTCTTTGACACCTGCTAATAGAACCCAAAACGTAAAACTTATTCTTCCATCAAAATACTGAAGATCAAACATCTGACTAATTAACAAGACAAAAAAGGATGTACACCACGCTTTATCATAAAATAAGTCTATGAAGGATACTTCGAGTTTACTAAGAAATATTTTCTTAAAGGAAATAAAGCAAATGGGTAAAATGGTAGCAAGTATTAGAGACAACGGAATAATCCCATAGCTAAAAGCTAATTCCAGAAAAAAATTATGAGTGTGACCGATGTAAATCTCATTACTTATAAAATAGTAAAGGGGGAAAGCAGATGCTCCCCAACCAAGAAGAAGCCTTTCTTTTATCATTTTTGTAGTAAAAAGGTATATAAAAGGTCTCTGGTAAGCCTTGACGTCATAACTTGTTCTATCGAAGTTATCAAGAATAAAATTCAATCTTTCTGGTAAAAAAGGTGAAAATTTATCTAATAATGCTGGGACGTGATTACTAAAATTTAAATATATAAAAATTAAAATGAAAATTATTAAAAAAGAAAGAATAATATTACTACCAAATAAGAGAGATAGGGTGATTATCAATCCCCCCCATGCATTCCTAGAAGAAGTTAGGAAAATTGCAGTTGAAATTGAGATGATAAAAGATACTAATATTCCTTTTTTAAATAAGTTTAATGATTTTTCAAATAACAAAGCTATTGAAAATGGACAAATTATATTAAGCCAGCATCCTGCATAGTTTTCATTATTAAATAATCCCGTTAAGCCTTGATCGGCATCAAGAGGTCTTTGAAACCATACTATTAAATTGTTCAAAGTATGAAATGGTCCATGCCAATTAAAAAAATATTGCCCAAATCCAGTTACTAATACTGGAATCGAACCTGCAATTAGAAATTTAGCAAAAAATTGTCTATCCTTATTGCAAGATAAAAATGTTCTTGCGCTAATGAAGCTAAGAAATAATGGAATCCAATTTGCTAACCCAATCCATGAAGCTGATGGTGTCCACAACATTGTCTTATTCTGAATCTCTACTTCAATATTTGTGTAATTAATATTTTGTATTAAAGTGATAATTAACATTATGACTGTTGAAGCTATAAGCAATTGATTCCATCTATCTTTAAATATTTTGGTTGATTGCAAATAAAAACTAACTGGAAAACTCAATAGAAAGAGGATTGATGATATAAAAGGGGCTGAGGCAATAGTAAAAGCTCCTAACAAAAAGAGAGATCTTCCAAATTTGAAAATTTTTGGTTTGTTTCGCATTCGTATATAAATTTGGAATATAAATTTTAATGAATACTAATGATTGATTTAATCATTTATTTTCGAATGAAATTTCAACGCTTCCTAATGGATTCGAACCATTGACCCACTGCTTAGAAGGCAGTTGCTCTATCCAGCTGAGCTAAGGAAGCACTTCATTATTATATCTGAGAGTTATTACCGAAACAATTAAGGTAAGTTTTTTTAAATCTTTTACTTTACTTAAAAGAATTCAAGTACTTTAATTCTTTTCAAAAACATTTATTGTAAGATCAAGTAAATTACAAATTATTTTGGCAAAGAAACTTACAGAAAATCAAAAAAAAGAAATAATAAAAAACTTTACTAATGGAATCAGTATTGATAAATTATCTGAAATTTATAATTTCTCAAAACTTACTATTTCAAGAAATATTAAGAAAATTCTTGGTGAAAAAGTTTATAAGGATTTAATTAAAAAAAGCAAAAATTATGTTAACTCTATTGATGAAGACAAGAAGAATAATAAAGAATTAATTAATCAAAACTTACCTGATGAAATTAAAAGTAACTATGAATTTAATATCAAATTAAATGATCAGGCATCATTTGTTGAGATTGTTCCTTTAGATTATGAAATAGAGAATCATAATCAAAAAGATTTATCTTCTATTCCGATATCAGAAATAAACTTCCCAAAAGTTGTTTATATGATCGTAAACAATAAAACAGAATTAGAAATTAAGAATTTAAATGATTATCCGGAATGGGATTTCTTATCTAAAGATGATTTGAATAGAAAAACTTTAAGAATATATGATGATCTGAAAAACGCAAAAAGAGATTGTAATAAAGAACAAAAAGTGATAAAAATTCCTAATCCAGATGTCTTCAAAATCGTCGCCCCTCTATTAACATCCCGGGGAATATCTAGGATAGTATACCCAGGAAAATTAATAGCTCTCTAAAAATTTTAATTATTACGAGAGGTAGGGACTAATTGACCAAAAAAAGATCCTGTTATGAAGCTTGTTCCAATAATGAAACCTAATGGCAACTCAATTGTTTCATCAATTATTAAGTTTACTCTTTCCTTATTAGAGCTATTTTGAATAACAATAAATAAAATTAAAAATAAACAAGCATTGAAAAAAAAGTTAATAATTAATCTTTTGAAACTAAACAAAAATATACTTTTGAATTCATTTGTTATTTTAATATAAATTGTAAATAATGCTTTTTTTAAGATTTTTCTTTTTTGCTAAGTAACTTGAGGCTGCAGATAAACTTAGTCCTGCACTTATTAATTCATTTAACTCTTTTTTTAAAATAAATTCATTAATTTTTTTACTTTTTAATTTATTTCGACCTTTAATAACCACTGTTATTTCTCCAATTATTTCCTTTTCTTTAAAGGTTTCAATTAAACCGTAAATATTGTCATAAATATTCTCTTCAAATTTTTTTGTTAATTCCCTCGAAATTTGAATTTCTCTTTCTCCTCCACAAAATTCTTTTAATTCTCCCAACAATTTTTTTAGTCGATGAGGGGATTCAAATAAAACTGTTGTTTTTTCACTTTCACAAATTTCATAAAGAGTTTTTTCTCTTTCATTCTTCTTCTTTGGTAAAAAACCTTCAAAGTTGAAACTTGAAGAAGTCATACCACTAGAAACAAGTGCAGTTAAAGCAGCACATGGACCAGGAATACAAATGACATCGATACCGTTTGACTTTACATTTTTGACAAGATCTTCTCCTGGGTCGCAGATTATTGGCATACCTGCGTCACTAACCAAAGCTATAGATTTGCCTTCTTTAAGTTCATCAATAAATTTAGGAATCCTTTTGAAGGAGTTATGATCGTTAAAGCTTATCAATTTATTTTTAATTCCTAATCTATTCATTAACTTAATTGTTTGCCTAGTATCTTCAGATGCAATTAAAGAAACATTTTTAAGTATTTTTATTGCTCTTAAAGAAATATCATCTAAATTCCCAATGGGTGTACCAACAAGATATAGAACACTATTTTCAGGTTCTTGGTCTCTATGAGAGAATGAAGTTTTGCTGCTCATTTCGTGGTTAGATTACCATTCGGTGTAAATATAAATAATCTTATTGATGATATTAGGATTTTCAGTTGGGAAGCTGCCGATTTAATGCTTCACTATTCTAATCTATTGAAAAACGATGATAATAAAGAGGCAATTTTACAAAATAACATTAAGGATGATCCAGTAACATTAGCTGATTTAAGAGTTAATGAGTTAATTATTCAAAGAATTAATGAAAAGTATAGTGAAGTATCCTGGGGAATTCTGAGCGAGGAGAACGCAAAGTTAGAATCATTTAAATTAGATAAAGGTTCAAACTGGCTTTGGGTCCTTGACCCTCTTGATGGTACGAGAGATTTTATAGATGGAACAAATAACTACGCTATGCATCTTGGTCTGAATTATAAGCAAAAGCCTATTTTTGGTACGATCTTAATCCCAGAAAGAGAAGAGCTATGGATTGCGTATGGCAAAGAAGTTTGGTGTGAAAAAAGAGATGGTTCAAAGAAAAAAACACTTATTAAAAACAATAAAATGCTTAAAGATATGACTTTAATTACTAGTAAAAATCATAGAAATGAGATTTTGGAAAATCTAATACAAAAAATAGGTTTTAAAAAAAGGATTATTATGGGAAGCATAGGTTGTAAATTTGCATCTATTGCTAGAGGAGAGAGTGATATATATATCACTTGTAGCACTCCTGGGGGAAGTTCCCCTAAAGATTGGGACTTTGCAGCGCCTGAGGCGATCTTAAATGCAGCTGGAGGAGCTATTACAAATATATATAATCAAAATCTATCTTATGGAAATCCAAATTTTGAACAAGGTGGAATATTAATAGCATCTAACAATATCAACAAACATAAAAATTTATGCTTAGAGATAAAAAGAATTATTGATAAATATAATATTTATTCTTTTTAATTTTAATTTAGTGGTGCTACTGGAGTTGGAGTTGGTTCAGGGTAAGACATTCCTCCATTTTGAGCTACACCTCTTAATGTTAAATTGATTCTACCTCTGCTATCTATTTCTCGAACTCTAACTGTGACTTCATCACCTTGCCTTACTACATCTTCTACTCTCTCAACTCTTGCTTCAGATAATTGAGAAATATGAACCATTCCCT
>MDTE01102034.1_pt1 | contig 23071 bp, 19 predicted proteins | sample 811231 | NCBI WGS metagenome assembly MDTE01 (sample SAMN05326651, study PRJNA326480) | marine metagenome | isolation source: seawater | place: Indian Ocean: Red Sea | collected 2010 | reverse complement strand
TTCAAGAATTCAGATAAACTCTGATGGTTAAGAGTTTTCCTAAATTTTTTAAATTTTAAAATTGATTTTATTTCTGAGGCAAAAATAAGGTTTTTTTCATCCATAGCCCAGTAAAGCGGCTTTTTTCCAAGTGGATCTATCGCTAAAAATAAATTTTTTTCTTTTTTATCCCAAACAGCTAATGAAAACATTCCGATTATTTTATCAAGTGCTTTTCTAAATCCAAATTGTACAATCAATTCAAGAATAACTTCAGTATCAGACTGAGTTTTAAATTTCACATTAAATGAATTTATAAGTTCTTTTTTTAATTTTTTAAAATTATAAATCTCACCATTAAAAATTATTACATACCTTTCATTATTGGAACACATTGGTTGATTAGCTGACTTTGATAAATCAATTATTGATAACCTTCTATGACCCAAGTAAATATTTTCTTTTTGAGAAGACCAATATCCTGATGCATTAGGTCCTCTATGCCTCAAAGCATTTGTCATTTTTCTGAGAATTTGCAATGATTCTCTGTGAGTAGAAAAATTATTTAAGAGAAAGAAACCTGATATACCACACATAAATTTTTATTTACAAAATTTTTCTTTGTATTCTTTAAGTTTGTCTTCCAAAACCCTCTCTTTTTCTAATGGCATTCTCATATGAGCGTCTTTTTCTATAAGGTTTTTATATTTCACTTTTTTAAGATATTTATGAAAATTGGACAGTATGTATATTTCATTTTCATAATGACGTCTTGCTAAGGTTCGTAAAGTATCACTTGGATAAACGGGAGTATTAAAAATTCTTATAACCTCTCCTGAATCAACTCTTTGATCAATATAATGAAGGGTGATACCCAAAGGGTCGAGATTATAAATAGCCCATTTGAAAGAATCTAAACCTCTGGTTGTGGGGATTATTCCTGGATGTACATTGATTATTTTTTTATTACCTATAATTTCTTTATCTAAAATTCCCGCTCCAGTAATAATTATGAAATCAAAACCATTCAGTTGGGATGAATTATTAAAATTAACAAAATTAATTTTTTTGGACCTAAAATCTTCAACTTTTATTCCTTGATGTTGATCAGGTCTATGAGAAAAAAAAAAATCTATTTTTTTTCTATTTTTAAATGATAACGCAAATAATGTAATTTCAAAGATATTTTCAATTAACAAATTATTAAGTATCTGCTCAGTTTTAAGATGAAAATAGTTATAGGTAATGATTGCTAAACGTTTCATAATTTTTTCTTAATTATCTTTAATATTTTTTCTGAAGATTTACCATCACCAAATAATTTAGTATCATGATAAATTTTTACGTCCTTATTAATTTCATGAACTAACGAATTATAAAAGTTTTTGTTAATAGGAGGTATAATTTTATTAAAGCCAATCTCAACAAGTTCGTTCCACTCTGTCTCATTTCTAGCAATAAAACATCTTTTCTTTAGAAAGTATGCTTCTTTTTGAATTCCACCAGAATCTGTGATTACATATTGGCTATTATAAATTAATTTTAATAACTCCAAATAAGGTTGAGGGTCTAAAATTTTTATTTTATTTTTTAAATTTGAAAAAAGATTGAATTTAATTAAATTTTTTTTCGTTCTTGGATGAATTGGTAGAATAATTTGTATTTTTTCTGAAAGACTTATGAAACTTTCAACCAATAATTTCAGCCTACTTCTTTCATCAACATTTTCCGCTCGATGAAATGTAAGGAGTGCATATTTATCTATTTTTATTCTTTTTATTTTTTTTATTTTTTTTTTAAAAAATTTTACTGAATCAAACATAACATCACCAACCTGATAAATTTTTTTTTTGTCAAATTTTTCATATATAAGATTTTGAGTCGCTTCTTTGGTAGCTGTAAATAGAATTGATGATAAATTATCAGTTAAAATTCTATTAACTTCCTCTTGCATTTCATTATTTTTAGATCTAAGGCCTGCCTCTACATGGGCAATTTTAATCTTTAATCTTGAGCAAACAATACTAGCAGCTAATGTTGAGTTTGTATCTCCATATACTATTACATAGTCGGGCTTTATTTTTGGAATTAAAAGTTCTAATTTCTTCATAATTTCACTTAGCTGACTAACTGAACTTCTTTCACCAATATTCAAACAATAGTCAATTTTATTTAAACCTAGTTCCTGTATAAAAGAAGAAGACATGTTATTGGAATAATGCTGACCGGTATCAACAATAAAATGATTTATTTTTAATTTCTGTGAGGCTCTATCTATAGCTGCTGATTTTATAAATTGAGGTCTTGTTCCAATTATACTTAATAATTTAATTTTCATAAATTTCTTTTAGTAATTTCAACTCTTTAGTAATTCTTGTATTCCAAGAATAAAGCACCTTTTTTGATTTTTGATGAATATTTTTTGAGTAAAATTTTATTTTTGATTTATTATTTATTAAAAATTTTAATACAGTCGATAATTCTTTTTCTTGATTACGCCATGGAATGCGAATTAAATCTTCATTATTAAAATAGTTTTTAATATTTACATCCCAAAAGTTTTTTTTTCTTTCGACAGGTATTACAGAACATAAACCTGACTTAAAACACTCTAAGTTTGAATTACTTAAGTTTCCAGCCTGATTTAATGCAACATAAATATGAGAAATATTATGATATAAAAAAATATTTTTGTGAGGAATATTTTTAACGTGAAAAAAAATATCCTCTAATTTTTTTTTTTTAATCAACTTTAGGATTCTTTCTTCTTCAGATCCAGTGCCTATCATTATTATATTAATCTTCCTTTTACAATTTTGATCGAGATAACCAATGCTGTTGATAAACTGATAACATCCTTTAATTTTTTCAAATCTACCTTTAAATAATATATTAATTTTATTTTTATTTATTTTCTTTGATAAGACCTCTTCTTTTTTTACAGAACTGTAAGTATCTACACCATTAAGAAGTGAGATTCTTTTAACGTTTTCATTTAAAGCTCTACTCATCCATTGCAAACCACCGGTACCATCTTCAGTGCAAATAACTAAACTAAATCTTGATTTCAGACACCACTTTAAAAAAATATTTGAATATTTTTTACTATCAAGCATCTCCCACATTGATGGGTAAATACCCATAATTCTTAAAACTACTTTTTTTTTAAAGAATCTGCTGCAAATTGCTCCTGATAAAATATTTGCTCTATCCACATATACAATATCTGGGTTATACAAAATCACTGAAAGTAAAATAGAGAATTGTCTTTTTAACTCTATCAAAATTTTCATAACTTTAGATTTTAAAAAAATGTGAAAAAAAAATATCCCAGAAATTATTAATATTTCTGAGTTTAAACCATTAATTCTTATTTTTTTATTAACTTTTAAATCTAAAGATGTTTGACATTCATTTGAAAGCCAATCAGTAAAAATAAATTTAGTGGAAATGCTCAAACTATCAATCTTCTCAATCAATTTGTAAATAGTTGGAACACCTGACGGTTGCCACTTCTTTTCTCTAATTGAGTTGGCTAATCCGCTAAATACTCTACAAATATAAAGAATCTTCAACTCTTAACCTCTTTTATCTATATTTAAATTTTTATTATCTTTCATCCAATTTAATAGATGAATACTTAAAGGGTTTTTTATTTTTCCTCTTAATTTAAGATATTTAGTGAAGGTAATAAATTGATAATTAAAACCGTACCTCGAAAAGTAATCAAAATAGCTAATTATATTTTTCCTAAATGAAAATATCTTAAGAGAAAAGGATAATAATTTAAGTAAAATTTCAAGCAAACCTGTGTGTGAAGTCAATTTGAAATTCCTCCTGAATAAATTTTTATAATTCCAATCACATAAGTATTCTTTATAGAGATTTTGCTTATATCTGTATTTTTTTTCGACTGAGGTCCAAAACTTAACAAATTCAGAATCCCAAAGAGGAAGAAACCAATTAACATTAAGAAAATCATAAGTTTTTTGACCATTGACAACATATTTAATTTGTCTTTCTTCGTATTCCCACTTTTCATACAAATCAGCTAAATTATTTTCAAAGGTTTGATTAACTTTCAAATAATTAATAAAAAAGTTATCAATTTTTTTATTAAAATAACAATTATCATTTGATCTTATTAAAAAAAAATGTTTTTTTTTAACTGCTTTTAAAAAATTTTTAAAACTATTACCTTTCATTAAAATCTCGGGAATGTGATTTCCAGTATTAAAGTCTCCGCTTTGACCATTAATAATTATCGCATCTTTTGATAAAATTTTTTCTTTTAACATTTTTTTTATGACTAAAAAATCTTGATAATTTGGAACTACTTGTAAATTATCTGAATACCTATCAAATGTTTTTTTTTCATTGGATGAATAAAAGTCCAGATATTCATTTTTATTAATTTCAATGAATTTCCAATTAACATTTAAACGGTTAGCAACCTCTTTTGCGATTAGGCATTCTGAATTATTCTTCAAACCATAGGAAAAACAATTTAGATTTTTATATCCATTTTCATGTAATTTACATAGTATTAATCTTGAATCTAATCCTCCACTGAGAGGTATCCAAATAGGTTTATCGTTAGCTTTTTTGATAATATTCTTAAAAATATTATCTACAACTTTTGAGAGTTTAATTTTTAGTTTCTTTTTATCTAACTTTTTTTTTTTTGTTGTAATGTGATATTCAAAATATTTTTGCAATTTTATGTCTATTTTATTTGAATAAAATACCTCTCCCGGCATCATTATTTTAACACTCTCTATAAGAGAATTATGACCTAGTGAATAACCACATAATTTTATAAAACTTAGAGATTCTTCATCTATAAAATCTCTTTTTTTTTTTAAATATTCGTATGAATTGCTAATTAAAATATTTTTTAAATCTTCTCGAAAAAAAATGGGATAACTTCGACAAAAATCTGTAAAACAAACACAATGTTTGTTATTAAAAAAAATAGCAGAAGAACTATTATTATATTTAAGTAAAAGTTCTTTAATTTTTTTTAAATCATATTTACATTTTTTAATTAGTTCAAAAATTTTTATAACAGAATGCCTTTCTCCCTTAAAAATTACTTTTCCTTTATCAAATTGAAAGGTATCCCATTTTAAATCTTTTTTAAAAACAACATTAATGTTTTTGTATTTTTGAAATTTAATAATATTCATATATAATTATTTTTTTAAAAAAAAAATTTACTTGAAAAACTTTCAAAATTCTCTGATTTTTCCACCGCTTTTTTTAGACTTGACTTAATTTCACAATTTTTAAATCTTACATTGTTATTCGAATAGTAAGGATCTAGAATTTCACACCTTTTTTTCAAATCTAATAAATATAAATTTGAAAATGGTCTTGCTCCATTATTTAATAATAAAATTGGGAAATTCGATGATAGCGAATCAGTAAATGCTGTACCAGCAAAATCAAAGGCCAAGATTGAGTTATTATAATCTCTTAGATTAAATTTACTTTTTAAGACCTTTGTACCTAGTGAATTTAAAAACCTATCTTGTTGAATACCTCCAGGGTGTGCCTTAATAATGATTTCATAACCAATTTTACCAACTTGATTCACAAATGCTTTGATATAATCAGCCAAAAAAATATCTGAAGGCTTGAAAAAAGGATTATGTAATAACTTTTCACCTAAAAAACATCCTGGAAAGAAAATAACTTTTTTTTTAATTTTAGAATTTAATCCTTCGGACTTTTCATAAATAATCTGATGTTTTTTTGAACCTAATGTTTTAATTTTAGATGGCATCAATTTCTTCAACTTAACAGGTAAATTGCTTATTTTTTTTTCTACAGAAATTTTTTCGGGTATACCATGCGTATAATACTCTGTTGAATTAATTAACTCTGTAATAACCCACAACTTATCAGAAAAAAACACTCTTTCCCCACCATGTGAAAATCTTAGAACTTTTTTTTGACTAGAGATATATACAGAATTTAATACCCTTCCTAAAACCTGCGGAGTTCCACCTATAAGTTTGTCTGACATTACTTCTAAAAAATTTGTGTGCGTAAAAGAATAAAATAAATTATTAACTATTTGGAAATGTTTCGAAATATAATTACTGAGTATCAAAAGTGATCTTAAAAAATATCTACTACTAATATTGAATTTAAAAAATAAGCTTTTCAAAACTAAAGAAATATTTTCATTTAAGAATTCTTTGATTAATTCGTTATTTTTATCTGAAGTAATAAAAATTTCAGGCCATAAATAGTTAAATTTAATATCTTTAGCTCTTACAAATTCATTTAATAGTAATGATTGATTATGCAAGTCATACGCCTTTTTGATATTTACTTTCTTTTCTATATTTTTTAAGAATAACTTTATTCTTTGTTTAATTGATATACTGTAACAATTTTTAAAATTAATCTCTTTAGGACTAGAATCATTCAAGAGTTTACTGAAAATTGGAGAATTTATTCTGTCAAAAAAAATTTTGATATTCTTTTGCTTACATAATTCAATTTCTCTCAATGAGTAAATGATTTTATAAAATTCAAATATAACATCCTTAATAATTGGTAACATTTTTTCTCGTAGAAATTTATCTGATTTATCGTTAATGAAGTTTTTAAAAACTTCTTTTTCTATTTCATCAAATATTCTTTTGCTTTGATTTAACGAAATATTTGACAACTTATGGTTTTCACCAAGTAAATGTAATGGAATTGTTTCCAATGAGGAGTAATAAGATTTCACAATTAAATTCTCATTAATTTTTTACAAATTATAATGTTCCTAGATTATAAAAAATTAAATTTTAAATATTTTTATTTTGTTATTTTGTTAATTTTAGTTTCTTTAATAATTTTTTCATAAAGCTTAATATAATTATTTGAAATCTTTTCCCAATCAAACTTTTGGGCGGAATCAAAACTGTTTTTTTTTAATCTTTTAAATAATTTTTTATTATTGTATAAACTAACAATTCTTTTAACAAATTCTTGAACATTATTTTTTCTAACTAAAAAACCGTTTTTATTATCTTTTACTAAATCCTTGCTTCCTGGAACCTTACATGCAATCACTGGTAAAGCTGCTGCCATAGCCTCTATTATAACTATACCAAAACTTTCTATAACAGATGGAAAAAGAAAAATATCAGAAATTTTATATAATTTAATTAAATCTTCTGACGGCATATATAAATTTTTTAAATTTGTTAAGGAAAGATTTTCAATTAAAAAAAATTGTTTTTGTAAATTAAATTTTTTAATTTTGTTTTCCAATTTTTTAACGTCTTTTCCAACTATTATAAACTGAAAATTTAGGTTTGTTTTAGTTTTAAGTACTTTTGCAATTTCAATAATTAAGTTGTAATTCTTTTTTATATGGTTTCTTCCTACTGAAATTAAAGTTAAGGCCTGTAAATCTATACCTTTTTTTTTTTTTTCAATTCTTTTATTTACTGGTATTCTAAAGTTTTTTAAAACCACTCCATTAGTTACATAATGAATCTTAGATTTTGAAACACCCAATGTACTATAACAATCAAGAATACTATCTGAGGTAGCTATTAAATTTTTTGTCTGTGGAATATAATGTTTAATTAATTTTTCATATTTATTTTTTTGTGAATATCCATAACCAATGTTTTTATCCAACTGAATATCTTCACCAACACATCTAAGTAAATAAGGGATGTTTTTTTTGTTTGCATATTTAACAAATGAAATACCTAAAGGGAATGCAGATGTAATATGCCAAAAATCGAATTTATATTTAAAATTCAAAAATTGAAATATTTTTTCAAAATAAATAAATCCAAGGAAAGTAGATAACTTGAAAAGAGAAAAAACTAAAGGTGGAAAATTCGTAACCTCGTACCCTAAATTAAATCTACTTTTTTTTAATTTTTTATGAATTGAATATGATGTAATAACAATCGGTTCATAACCCTTCCTCTTTAGTTGAGTGGCAAGATTATGTAAACCAACCTCCATACCACCTATATTTGGCAAAAAAGAGAGAATGGGTAAAGCAATTCTAAGATTAAGTTTATTTTTTATCATTTATAGAACTATCATGAAAATTTAAAGCCTTTGCTCTGTCAAATGTTTAATGAAGAAACTTTTTGACTTTCCAAATATTTTTTAATTCTTGAAAGGTTTAATTCTTTTTATTTCATCCATTTAAAATAATCTTGTCTTAACAATTTTTTATATAGCTTATAGTCATCAAATGTATCAACTTCACCCCATGTGTCTGATATGGGAACAGCTTCTATTTTTAGGCCTTTTGATATAAGGAAATTCAAGAAAGTTGTGGTATCAATTTTTTTTATCTTATCTTTAATAAGATAGATATATTCATTAATCATAGACCAACCTTTTTTTGAAATTTTTATTAGTCCTATAAATTGGCCTTTACATTCTTTAATGGTTTTTGGACGACTTCCAATTTCTCTTAAAAACGAAAAACTATCCAACTTAAAAGTTTCAGCATCATCTAGTGGGTTTTTAAAACGCATTCTCCATAATATATGCCAGTTAGGATCATAAAGAATTGAGAGCGCACTATTTGTCTGGCACAAACTCTCTATTGCAGATTTTGAATAAAATATATCAGAATAACTTACAATTAAATCATCATTATCTATCCATTTCTTAGCGCAAAGTAACGAATATAACATATTACTTGATTGCCATTCATTATTTTTTATGAAGGTTATATTTTTAACTTGTATCAGTCTTTTTTTTATATTGTTTTCATTATAACCAGTAACAATACAAGTTTTTGTTGAAAATTTAGTTAGTGCATCAATTTGCCATTTAATGAGTGGTTTTCTTTTAAGTTTGATGAGTGACTTATGATGATTTTTTGTAATTTCATTAATTCTGCTTCCTCTTCCTGCCGCTAAAATCAATGATTTCATTTAGAACATATCTTTTTAAAAAGATTGATATCATAGGGTCTTAAGGGGTCGTTTCTTTCGGGATGCCACATAATTCCAACTATTTTTTTTTTTTTGCTTAATATACCTTTAGTAACACCATCAAAAGCTTTAGCAAATACAACTAGATTTTTAACATTTTTCTTTGTACCATAATTATGGTAGCTATTTGTAATTGTAGTTTTATTATTAATTATTACTCTCTGTTTTTTTTTTACATGACCAAAAATTCTTGACAATTTAATACCGTGCATTTCCTGAATAAGTTGCATACCTCTGCATACACCAATAATAGGAATTTGCATATTAGTTGCTAACTTATAAATTTTTTTCTCTAACTTATCTCTTTCCTCTGAGTCTCCATTACATGAAAGCAAGCTATTTCCTCCACTAAAAATTATACCTTTAAATTTCCTTAAATAATTAGAGGATATACTTTTTTCTTTATTAGAAATCACTTCATATTCGAATCCGCATCTTTTCAAAAAAATATCCCATCCAACATCAAGCATATCAATTGAGTTTCCATTCTTATAAATAACTCTTTGTGTAATACCTATCTTCACGATAAAATTTCAACTTTTTTTTTGCTACAATCTATTGATAAAAAATTATATTTTATCCAAAAATCATAGAATTGTTCTCCTGCTCCTATAACGGACGGAATACCAAGTTCATTGGCCCTTATAGCCATATGTGAATTAGCTCCCCCATACTTCGTTACCAAGCCGCCAATTTTTTTGGTAAATATCCAATCATACCCTGGATCAGCACTATTTATAAAAACAATTTTCCTATCTAAGTCAACTTTATCTTCTGAAGCAACTTGAATTTGGCCAGTTACTTTTTTTTGTGTTATGAAATTTGGTTCTGAGGGTAATTGAGAGAAAATCCATATATCATTTGTTTTAAAAATTAAACTTGGAAGATTTAACTTCTCGGTTTTTGAAAATTCTTCTTTACCGACCTCAATAGTTTTTTTTAAAACTAAATCAATATCTTTACTAGAGTTCATCAATTCGTAAATTACCCTAATATCAATAAAAGAACAATCGTCTCTCGTCAGACCTAGTTTCTCTCCTAATTCAGTAAGAAGTTTGAGAATCAGACTTACATTTTTTGTAAATTCAAATTTAGCATATTCTCTTGCCTCAATACCTTTTTTTATAAACCTTACAAAAAATTCTGCATCATAGTCAATTTTATGTTTTTTTATTAATTTATCAATTAGCCTTAACTGATTTGAACTAAGAGAAAAGCTTTTCTTCTTTGAATTTTCTATTGCATTTGAATGGTACTTAAAGTAAGCGTCATAATTTTCATCATATCTTTTTGATCTTATATCATATGTTCCAGGACGTAAATGACCATAATTTTCTAAAAACTTTCTTTTACTCAACTTTATTATATCCTTGGATAAAGAAGTTGTTATTGTCTCCAAAGATAGCAACAATCGTTGTTTATCCTCCAATGAAATGATTTTTTGTTTTACAAGAGAGTTTAAAAACTCTACTGCAATGAAGCCCACACGTGCTAAACCTGCAAAAGGGAGTGTTCCATAACGTCTACAATCCTCAAGTAAATAAAAGATTTTATCTTCTTTTTTAAGTTTACTATTTTCGATAAGTTGTCTTCTAGGCAGAAGCTCTTTAATTTTTTGTAAATCTGTCCTCCATATACCAGTGTCGTAGTTAATTATTCTGTTGGTTAGGTCTAGAAGCGATTTTTTAATCCTATCTATTTCAATATAGCTAAAACCATTTTGTGTAAGTTTTCTCAATCTATCTGGAAGATCAAAAGTGTAGCAAGTATATGCGACATCAAATTCAATTTTGTCATGAAGATGAGGTTTTTGAGTTAAAACTTTTAAATAAAAATTTACTAACTTCTCAGCAATTTTTTTATCAAGACTTTTGGGTATAAATGAATTAAAGCTTACTCTTAAATCAATGAACGGCACACCACCTAAACTTTGCATAAGTGGAAAACCCCTTAATTTTTTATAGCCATAGTTATCTCTTTGATATGCCCAGGTAGAATCAGTAATTAGATTTTGATACAATGACAAAGCCAAAGGTCTTGGTCTTATACCAACCATTTCAGCAGGATTCCAATCGGGCATAACTCCAAATATTGTTTTTCTTCCAAAAAGATATGGATGTTTTTTGAAAGAGTTATTAATTTTATTTTCAATATCTTTTAGAGTTTTATTATGTTTTTCTATCTTAACTTTAGAATAATTCTTTAAAATTAATTTTCTTATTTGTAGCAAAAAACAATTATCATTTCTATCTACTGCAAACTCAATATCTATTGGAATACAATTTGAGTATTCAAATAATTCTTTTGCTAATGATATAATCTTTTTAAATCTTTTAGGAATAATTCCATTATTAGAGTGGTGATAAAAAAGTATTTTATTATTTTTAGAACCACTAGTTATCAACGTTGTATCTGCTGATGTGTCGTTATAATTTATAGAAAAGTATGGAGATGAAGTATTTATATCATGACTTAGAATTACACCGCTCATTTTAACATTTGTTAACATTGGCTGAATAAAAATTTGGTTAATTTTTGAATTAGATTTAAATGATTTTATAACTTTATTTACTGCCTCAATAATTTCTGTACTTGAATGTACATTTAAAATACTTTCAAAATGCCCTGCCAAAGAGGAAGCTTGAGAATCTTCATTATTATGACTGCTTCTGACTATTACAGGCCATTTAAACCAACTTTTTTTTTTTAAATTATTAATACATCTATTCTGATTTTTTTTCCAATCACCAGTAGTAAAAAGGTACATAGGTAACACTGTGCCATATTTGAGTTTACCCGAAATATTTTTTAAAGTTTCTGCTTTATTTTTGTACTTAATTCTTATTTTTTTCATAAAGTTCTTCTAATTTTTTTACGGAATCATTGATACTGAAATTTCCATAATTCAAAATTTTTAAATCAGGTTTTTTTGGAAATTCAGCTTTAACATCAACACCAACAACATTTTTTATTTCTCCTTTTAAAACTCTGCTGTATAGTTTTTTTTTATCTCTATGAATTAATTCATTTATCGGAACATCTAAAAAAACTTCAGTATAATTTTTAATATTTTGTCTATTATAGTTAAAAATTTCATTAAACATTGCTACCACTGATACTATAACTAAAAAGCCTTGATCACTTAACATTTTAGCTAATCTTGAATAAATTTTTGCTAGCTTTAATCTTCCTTCATAAGAAAAATCCTCAGACAAATTAAAACTTTCCCTGACATAATCTCCATCAAGTAAAATAGGTCTTATCCCTTTCAGCTCAAGATTTTTACTAAATTGCTTAGCAATAGAAGTTTTACCACTTCCAGCTAAACCACATATCCAAATAACTGTACCTAATTTTTTCATTTAAATTGTTAATAGATTAGCTTTCACTTTTAGATTTAAATGACACATTTTTAGAATTCCCAGGCGACAATTCTTTTTTTTAATATAGACTTTCTATTTTTTAATAGCACCTGGGTTTTATTTTTGATTACATGAAAATATTTTTTGTTATTTACCAAGTTTTTTACTTCTTCTTTATCACTCTCAATATTGTATAATCTTTCAACAAATAGCTTATTTTTTTTTAAAACAAACATTGCTTTGAAGCGTTTGGATGTAACAGTAAAATAAAGATGTTTATTCATAATATCACAATTTCCTCTTCCACAGTTTTCAGTTATTATTTCATTATTTCCTTTTTTAAAAATTGACTTTCCTTTAAATGAATTGTGAGCCTTCAAATTAATATCATCGAGAATACTTGCTGATATACTCATTGAATCGTACAAACCTTTATTAACCGTTTTTTTTGAAGAATTATAATAAATAAGCGGAACTGTAATATGTTCACTATGCGTCCTAAAACCAAAGCTTTCATTTTTTCCTCTAGCTATGGGATCATACATTTCACATCCATGGTCACCCGTAATTATAATTTTGGTAAAATTTAGTTTTTTATTTTTTTTTAGTTTTTTTATTAAATTACCAATTTCTTTATCTACAAAATATAATGAAGCATCGTATAAAAATCTTTTAAATGATTTATCTTTGCTTTTGAAAATCCAATAAGGCCAAATAAAAAGTTTTTTAAGAAATTTAAATGGTCTATTTATATATCTTCTATCATGTAAATCCATTAAATGAGCAAAAATAAAAAATTTTTTTTTTTTAATTATCTCATTAGAACTAAATAGAATTTCGTCAATCAAAGGTGATTTTTTAAATGTCAAAAACTTTAATTGTAAATATTTGTTGTTAAAAAAAAAACTTTCAATAAGACTTAAAAAACTCAAAATTTTTCTTTTTATTAAAAAGCTCAAACTTTTAAGGTTTTCTTTTCCTAATAATAAATAGTATAGATGTGGATCAACTTTTCTAATCTTTCTTAAGATAACTTCTGGTTTAGAATCTATAATTTTAATTTCATTATAAAATTTTTTTTTCCATTTTTTACCCAGCCTTAATAATTCATTAGGTAAATTTCTGTCATTAATTCTATTTTTAGAAGAAGCTATGTGAAATAAAATACTTTTGAAGTTACTTAGTTTTTTTTTAGTTTCTTCTTTTTTATTTTTATGTTTCGCTAGATTTTTTATTTCGTACCGTAAAACCTCTTCAAGATAGTTTTGAAGTAAAAGCCTCATATCATATATCGCTTCAGTATGATCAAAACCTCTATCACAACAACTTTGTGGTCCATCGTTATCATCACCTTGAAGCATATATGTTTCATAACCATCAGATTTTAATATTTCAACAAAACTAACCGGTCTATTTTTTATAACTTCATTATATCCATCGAAGTCTAAGGGGAAGGTTTGGGTAAATAAAGGCGGCATTACAAATTTAGTAGCCTGACCATTTGTTATAATTTTTGAAAATGAGCCTTTTTCTTTTAGAAAGGATAAATTTGGAAGGAATGATTTCGGATCATGAAAATTATCGAAACTATCATATCTGAAGGTATCAATGACAAGTAAAATAATATTTGGTTCTGTCATTTTAAATTAGTGTATTTTAAAAATTTTTTTTTTTCTTATTAAGAATTTAACTAGTTTATTAATTTTTAAAGTTTTTAGTATCACATAAATAAAATCAATTAATGTAGAAATAGTTTTATAAACTTTTAATTTTACAATATCTAGAGGACCCTCGTTAAGGTTTTGTTTAAGATCTATAAACTCAATGTTTTTATCGTATTTTACATTTTTAATTTTTTTTGCTTCTACAATCAATTGATTAGACCAATCTTTATCAAAACCTCCAAAGAAAAAATTACTTTTTAAAAATTCCCTTGATCTAATAAACTTATGGTTGATTGAATATTTCTTTCCGTCACAATTTACATATTGCATTTCTCTTAGTTCATTTATACTTGATTTTCCCGGTTTACATTCTCTAATTTTTCCAAACCCCCATTTTTCTAAAATAGACTTTAAAATAATAAAATCATAACAAAATAAATGCGCATACCCTCCAATTATTTCGTCGAGTTCCCTAGATACAGCAACAGTTTGCCCTCCTGGAGAAATTAGTAATCTCATAAATGATCCTCCAATTCCAAGATCTTCATTATAATGTTTCGAAATCTTAAAAAAAGATTTGTTGTTGGTAATGTAAGCTTTGGCTGCGAGTTTTAGATTTGGAACTAGTAATCTAATTGTACCATTAATTTTCATTATTCTGTTAAACTCAGAGATAGTCTTTTCTATTCTAAACTGTGGAATATGCTCTAAAGTATGACTTGAAAAAACAATATTATAATAATTACTTTTTAAATTAGAATTCCAACATTTTCCGTAAAACTGATTTTTATTATATTTACCTGGAGCATTATCCAAAGTATGCCAATTTTTTCCTTTCCATTTAAGACCTGCTCCTATATTTATTTTATTCATAACATTAAATATCTGATTAAAAAAAACTTATCTTCTATTCTATTAATTTCTTGAGTTTTTTTCTTTGAAACTCTTCAACCTTTTCAGTTGATTCATTCTTAAAAGATAAACCTTTATTTATACTTTTAAGATCTCTTACTAGTCTCCTCATGCCATCTGGTTCTAAACTTGCTGCATGATCTGTTCCTTTCCAGGTTCTGTCTAAAGTAAAGTGTCTTTCGAAAAAATTTGCACCTAAAGTCAAAGCGGCTATATCAGCAGCAATTCCCTTATGATGTCCAGAAAAACCAATTGAGTCTACAAATTCTGAATAAGTTTTATCTAATCTATTGATTTCTTTTAAAGCCAGATCATCATTCTCAACTGGATACGCTGAAATACAATGATATAGAACCAAATCCTTTAATCTTTCATATTCTTTAAAGACTGAAACAATTTTTTTTTCTTCTTCTATTGTTGTCATACCTAAGGACAGATGAATCTTACCAGCAAAATTTTGACATAAAAATTTAAGTAGTAAAAAATTCGTATTCATAGCTGAAGGTATTTTTATAAACTTTGGGTTTAGATCGATTGTTTCTTTGGCTGATTCTAGATCCCAAACTGATGTACTATATATAACCTTGAACTTCTCACATTCTTTTTTAAGTTGCTCATGTTCTTCAATACTAAATTCTAAAAATTCTCTATGTTCTCCATATGTATTACCATAAGAATTTTCAGGAACTGGATGAGGTGAGTTATATTCATCTTTTGAAAGAAGAGTTTTATTGTTTCTTTTTTGAAATTTAACAACATCTACTCCACAAAATTCTGAAGCTATTTTGATCATTTCTTTTGCTATGTTCAGATCACCTTTATGATTACATCCAATTTCACAGATCGTCACTGGTTCTTTTGTTTTAAACTTACTAATCATTAATTATTGAAAGAAGCTCTCTAACCACTCCTTCTCCGCCTTTTGATTCAAGTATATTATAACCACCTTGAATAATTTCTCGGGTTGAATCTTTCACAACATAGGGATATTTGACATAATCAAGACACTCTTTATCGTTAATATCATTTCCAACATAGAGAACTTGACTTTTTTTTATTTTTTCTTTCACCATAACTTTTTTTAAGACCGTAACTTTACTTTTGACCCCATGAATTGCTTTAATTTTAAGTTTTTTACATCTATGTTCTACAACTTTATTTTTTTCAGATGACAAGACTAAAATTTTATATTTTTTTCTTAAAATCTCAATTGCTAGGCCATCACTTCTATTACAAGTAACACTCTCCTCTCCATTATGGTTCAAGGTGACTTTATTATTTGTAAGTACTCCATCAAAATCAAATATTATCATTTTCAAACTACTTAATTTTTGTTTTTTTCTATATTTATTTGAAATTATCCTAGCAATTTGAAGATCCTCTGGTTCATCAATTTGTAAAGAGCTCCAGTATTCCATTACATATGAAACAATTTTTCCGCATAATCTATTGTTTGTCTTTCTAAGAAAATTAGTTTCTGTAATATAAATTGACCCGTTTTCTTGAAAACAACCTTCAAAATCTTGTTCTCTTTTTCTTTTTTGAAAATTGTAATTTAGTGAAAACATTCTATTTTTATTTTTTTTCCAAATAAATCTTTTAAATTCTACTACTGATAATAGAGAATTAGCTTTGCTTTTTATTAGAGTTTGAATTGCGTTATCAATATCATTTTTTTTACGAAATGGAGATGTACATTGAAGGAAAATTACAAATTTAGGATCTTTTTTCCCGTCTTTTATTCTCTGGTCTAATACATGTATCAAAGCGGATTCACTAGTAGATGTGTCAATCGACAAATGATTGGGTCTATGTATAATATTAATTGGGTATTTTTTATTTAATTTTTTAAGATCTTTGCAATCAGTTGTTAAATAAATCTCATTAGTAAAATTACAATCTATTGCATCTTTAATTGTATGCTCGATAAGATAAAGATTATTAATAATAGCAAGGTTTTTATTTTTAATACGTTTTGAACCTTTTCTAGCAGGAATAATTATAATAGCGTCTTCGTTCATTAATAGTCAGTTGTTTTTTGGTGGATGAGTATATTTAAAAATCCAACTCGATTCTATTTCATTTAGCTTAGTTTTCCTGAGTGATGGAAGCACATGAACATACATCATTTCACGATCACCTTTTTTCTCTGGAAATGTTGCTCTATGTAAACATTCAGCAGTATTTGTAATCATAACAGAGCCAGCTTTTCCCGTGAAAGAGAATACATCGTTTTTTAAATCCAAACTTTTTATTTCTCGGTTCACTCTATTATAGCCATTTCTAACAATTTTTTGTGATTTTTTTTTTCTTATAACTTGAAACGGTCCGCAGTTTTTATCTACATCTTTAAATAAAATAAATACTTGAAGCAAGGAATTTGGACTAGAATCACAGTGCCAAAAGTCACTAATTAACTCATTATTTTTAAATTTTGGAAGTGCAAATGTATGTCTATGAGAAATTGAAGAAACTAAAAAACCTGACCCATAGTAATCTTCTAAAATAGATTGTAATTTCTCATTGATGAGTAATGAAATTTTTTTTTTTATTGCTACTAAATCGTCAACATTACAATCTATAAAAAGTGTTTTCTTAAGATTTTTCTTTTTTTCAATTTTTTTTATTTCTTTCCTTATTTCACTTATTAAGTTTATATCCACTACATTATCTAATTTAATAAAACCATCATTCTTAAGTTTAATTAAGTTTTTTTTTGAGGAGTTAATTAAATTTATATTTTTTTTCCCAAAAAGACGGCATAATAGCATTTGATAATTTCCAAAAAAGTTTTGCCTGAAACCAGCTAAATTTCCATAAAAGTATTTTGAAAAAACTATAAAAGGAAAAGATTGAGTTGGGTTTATTAATAGCGCTCTAATGTTATTAAAAATTTTAGATAGAAAAAAATTAAAGTTATTTTTCATTTATTGGTTTTTTAGAATATTTTTTACAATTGAATCCAAATTGAGAGGGTTTTTATACACACTTTTGTGATAGTAACAATTCCAGTGTAATTTGTTTTTTTTCATTTCTCTTTTAAATGCATAATTATCATAAATGTCAACCAAAATTTTTGGGGTAAATATATGATTTGATATTTTATTTCTACTCAGAAAGTTAATAATTTCCTTGGCAATTACAAGTGTTGATGACTTTTTAAAATTATATGAATGAAAATCTTCAAGGTACCTCTCCAACCTTTTGTTTTTTTTTATTTTAAATTTATTTTTCTTAATCAAACCTAGAAGTGAATTTATGCTTTTTGGCTCTATACATGAATTGATGATTGTTTTAGATATTTCATTAAATTTGTAGTAATACTTTTTTGTTCCAGAAATAAAATCCAAAGAAATTATTGGAACCTTCATTAAGTAAGCTTCATAAATAGCTGTTGAGGTGGGAGTAATTAATACATCTAAATCTTCCAGCCATTCAACAATGCAAAGGGATGAATTGATTTTAATTCTTTTTCTATATTTTTCTTCATACTCTTTAACAACCAGATTAAAATAATTGTCAACAGCCTCCAGAGGATGTGGACGAATAGAAATAATTTTATCGGTTTTCTTTAAAATATTATCTATAACTTTGATCATATTATGAAAGCCCAAAACATCAGCATATGTAAAGTTTGAAGTTCTGGATGGTCTTTTAGGCATTAATGACACAAATGTATAATTGATACCTTCATGTTGGTTAATATGAGGGAACCTGGTTGAGAATCCAATTATGTTAGTTTTCTTTTTTTTTTTCTTTGGTAAAAATTTTATAAGGTCAAATTTTGGGTTTCCTGACAATATAAATGTATCTTTATTAACATTAGGAAACATTTTTTTACACTCCTCAAGAGAAATCTTATTCCAAAAGAAAGTAAGGTCAGTAGTTTTAATAAACTCACTTGATAAAGTCTTCCATATTTGAGCTATTGAAAATTTACCAGTTTCGCCTCCCTCGGCTGGAACTAAAATTACAAACGTATCTTTCATTAATTTTTTAACTCTTACTGACACTGATTGAACATTAATAATTACAGCATGAGGCTTCCAAAGTTTTATAACAGTTTCAAATTGTCTCAAACTAGCAACTATTACTTGACAACCCATTGTTTCCAGAATTGATTTAAGGAGAAGAGATTGAGCTACATCTCTTCTAGCAGTAAAAGCTCTTATTAAAATTCTGTAATTAAGACCACTCATCTAAAAATATTTTACAATTTATAAAATTGAAAATGAATTTGTTTAAAGAATTATCTAGTTTTTCAATATTAAATATTTTTGAAATTTTTTTAAGATCGATAAATTCACTTATTCTTGAGCTATCATCTAACATCTGATCTTTAAAATTTTTGTCTTTTAAATCGACTAAACTTTGAATAGATGCATTAAAACCTTTTTTTTGTCTATCAGTCCTAACCTTTTCATTGACAATACCTTTCATGCTCTCTCTTAAAATAAACTTATTATAACCATTTTGAATTAAGTTTTCAGTTGGTATAGATAAGGAAAATTCATATAACTTACTATCAAGAAATGGACTTCTGTTTTCTATTGAATTCATCATTGAATTTAAGTCATCTTCATAAAGTATTACAGGCACAACCTCATGAAAAAGTTCATTAAACATTCTATTACGTAACAAATTTTTATATTTTTTTACCTCAGTGAACTGATTTTTTTTAAATTTTTTAAGAAAATTTTTTAATTTTTCAGAAGAATCATATACATGCTTTCTTATATTCTCCTCATAAAATAATTTATTTGAAAATGATTTGGGGTCCCTTAAGATTGGGTTTCTAATTGTATTTTTTATATTTTTTTCCCATAATTTCAGATTTTGATCGTAACTCTCTTTATTTAATAAAGATGAGAGATGATATAAATAATGGTCATAATAACCTGTAAATATTTCGTCAGCTCCTGTACCTGAAATAATGACTTTATAACCTTGATGTGATGCCTCTCTAGAAATTAATGAATGAACAAAATATGATATTGTTGAAATTGGAGAGGAATGATATTTTATTAAATTCCTTAGATGTTCAAAAAAATCAATATTTTCTAATTTAATCATTTGGTTATCACATTTTGTATCCTTTATTGTTGCAAGGATATTGTCAGATTCATCATATCTAGAATCCTTATCTACAATTGAAAAAGACTTTGTCTTAATATTCAATTCCTTACATGCAATGGAAACAAGTGATGCCGAATCAACTCCTCCACTTAAGCAAAAAGCAACAGGTACATCTGACCTCATTCTCAGTTTCATACTATTAACTAATTTAGTTTTAGTTTCTTTTATAACTTCATTAACATCATTAATTTTTCTTAGTTTTTTTTGCTTGTAATATTTATAAATTTTTATCACCCTGTTATTAGAAATAACAATTGAATGACCACTTTCTAAAAAATTTACCTTTTCAAAAAAAGTTTGATTCTTTTTAAATAAAAATCTGTAACCTTTTAATAAAAACTCTGAAATTAACTTCTTGTTAACTGGTAATCTTTTACCTAAAAGAGAAAAAATAAACTTTATTTCTGAACCAAAGTAGAAATTCTCATGATCATAATAATAAAATAATGGTTTTTCACCAAATCTATCTCTTGATAAAAAAGCTTTATTGGTTTGTTTGTTATAAATGGCAAAACTCCACATTCCTTCAAAGTAATTAACACAATTTTCTCCATAAATTTTAAAAAACCATAAAAGTACCTCTGTATCTGATGTGGTTTTTAATTTTATATTCTTTTTTTCAAGGATTTTTTTAAGTTCTAAATAGTTATATATTTCTCCGTTAAAAATTAGAATATCATCACCTATTTTTAATGGCTGGTTAGCACGATCGTTTAGGTCAATAATATTTAAACGAGAATGTAGTAGAGTTACAGTGCTATTGCTATGACTAGATTGCCAAAAATTTTGAGAATCTGGCCCTCTCTCTCTCATGAGGTCAAGGGTTCTGTTTATTATATGATCTTTAATCTTTTGTTTTCCAAAATATCCTGAAATACCACACATGTTAAAATAAATTATAGATAGAATTTTTAATAAAAATTAAAAACATTGATAATTTTTTTAAAGTTATGTTTAAAATTTAAGACCATTATTTCTAGTAATTAGAAATCATTTTTAAATTTTTTCGCTAAAATGGTTAAATAAATAAATTAAATAATATTTAAGGATTATGAGTTTTTACAGTAATAGATTATGTTTTTTTAGTTTTTCTTCAAGTTTTACAGAAATCTTTTTGGTATATGTTGGTCGCGAAAGGTAAAAGCTTTTATGATTGTAAGAATGACTATTTCTTACTCCATATGATAAAAAAATTGAATATTTAGGTTTACTCCCTTTAAGCTGTCCACCAGCATGTAATATTCTTTGATCAAAAATGACACAATCACCAGCATCTGATTTTAATTTTATTTTTTTTCTCGTAAATAAAATATGAGGCAAAATGTCTTTGTTAAAAAATTTTCTAAATAGATGTCTTAACTTGTTCCAAAATATAACTTCTTTTTTATGTATAGTTGATTCAGATTTATTTGACTCCGGTATTATAATTAAAGAAGACCCACTTTCATTAAAACTTGTTAAATAAATTGCAACTCTTACAACTTTGTATGACTCACTTTTCTCATTCCAGTCAGGACCCTCACCAAAAACTCTATATGCGTTATCTCTATGATATTTCCCACCAGATAAATTTATATGAAGGTCAGAATGCTGTGTATATTTAATTTCCTCATTTAAGATATTTTTAACAGTTTTAATTATTTTTTTATTGAATATTATAGGCCAAAAATCAGGATTTTTTGTAACACCATCAGGACAAACAAATGTCTTGAAATCAATATCCTTCTGATTAATGTCAGAATCGTTTAGACAAAAGTTTTTGTTTATTAATCGCTTCCATTTCATACATTCTTTTTCAGAAAATAAATTTTTAATAATTAAGTATCCATTTTCTTTAAAGAATTTTCTTTGATTTTTCATTAGCAATTAATCTATAAATATTTAAAGAAATTAAAAGTTATATTAAAATCATACTAATTATTTTTATTTTCAATAGATTCTATACATTTTTTACAAACACTATTTTTATAGCCTTCACCAACTTTTAGTATGTTTCTTAATTCTTTCATTTCTTTACTATTCCAATAATTTGTAATAGTTGTTTCTGATAAATTGACCTTTGAGAAAGCCATTCCTGGAATTGAACAGCATGGCTTTATATCACCGTTCGATCTAATTGCCAGTCTAGTCCATGGTTGGTGACAATTATATACAATATCTTTTTGCCTTTCATTTCCTGAGTTTTGTAAATTTTCAGGAGTATTGTCATATGATATCAATGATTGAACTGCAATTAAATCAGCTCTATCTTTCCAAAATTTCACAAATGAATTTTTTTCATGTTTGTTTTCTTCTGTGACTATAAATGAGACTCTCATCAATGGTAACTTATTACCAAGATTATTTCTAATTTCAAGAAAATTTAAAGCATTTTGCAAAACTTTTTTATAATGTTTTGATGCCCTAGTTTTCAAAAAAGTCTCCTCTGAAAAAGCATCAAAACTTACGTTTAGATGAGTTAAGCCTGATTCAATAAGTAAGGCAGAAATCTCCTTCGTCAGTTTTAATCCATTAGTAGACATTCTAATATCTATTATATTCTTTTGTTTAGCATACTTGATACAATCAATAAGTTTTTTAAAAATAAGCGGCTCTGTATTATATCCTAGTTCAATTGCCATAAGACCTTTTTCAGAACCTTCATCAATTATTTTTTTGAACAGTTCAAAACTCATTATTTTATCTTTTTTTGGAATATCAAAACCCTTAGGAAGTTTATTTTTTGGAAAAGAATAAGGACAAAATCCACATCTGAAGTTACAAGCATTAGATAATTCAAATTCAATTTGTATAGGAAAACTTGTTTCAACTTCAAAACTTGATGCTTTTTCCCATAAGTTTCTGTATTCTTGGAACAAGTGACTATGGTTCTTTATTTTATGATAGTATTTATCATACTCAAGAATATTTGTAGCTAGTTTATCAGTATGTTTAACCATTTTTAATTATAATGAATTGATTCTTTATGCCACCTCAAAAAAAAATCATGAACTTTTTTAGGATCATCGCACATTTTTTTTCTACCATTTTTTAC
>MDTE01041663.1_pt1 | contig 23071 bp, 22 predicted proteins | sample 811231 | NCBI WGS metagenome assembly MDTE01 (sample SAMN05326651, study PRJNA326480) | marine metagenome | isolation source: seawater | place: Indian Ocean: Red Sea | collected 2010 | reverse complement strand
CGGTTCGACCGAAGCCGATCCAATTGCGACTCCCGACGCAAACAGCGGCGCTCCGCCCGGTTCCTTCGGACGGCCCACCGCCGATTTCGAGATGTGCGTCGCCGACGCCCTCGATCGCCCGGTTCCCCACGGAGTGTTGGGCCAAATTCTGGTTCGCCCTTTGGTGCCGGATGTAATGTTTCGCGCCTATGAGGACGATGACGCAGCGACGGTGGCGGCCTGGCGAAACCTCTGGTATCACACGGGCGACATGGGAGTGCGTGACGAAAACGGCTTCTACTACTTCAAGGGGCGTGACAAGTTCACCATCCGGCGACGGGGAGAAAACGTCTCGGTAGTCGAGGTCGAGGAGATCCTCACTGCTCATCCGGATGTCGCAGAGTGTGTGGCGATCGGCGTGCCGGCCGCGGTAGGCGATGAGGACGTGAAGGTAGCGGTTGTACCACTTCCGGGCGCGTCGCTAGACCCGGCCGAGGTGCACTCGTTCTGCAATGGGCGCATGGCTCGCTTCATGGTTCCGCGTTATATCGAGGTCCGCGACTCCCTGCCCTATACGGAACTTGCCAAGGTCAAACGGGAGGAGCTTGGTGGTACCGGCCCCGGCGTCTGGGACGCAGACGGCGCCGCTTGACAGTCAAACTGGCCACACTTGCCATCGAGCGGGTACTCCTGTGTAGGCCCTCCGTCTTCGCCTGGTCTCAGTGGGTGGCCGTTCACTACCATTCAAACCGGACCAATCAATCGGGGCAGGTCGGTCAGTTCCCAAAGGCAACCGGATAAATGCCGCGGTACTCTTTGCGTTGATACTCTCCGAAAGAGAAGGGCTCGAACGTCCCGTCGTCACTGGCCAACAAGGGCTCAATGGTCACGTGATGACCAGGGTTTGCGAAAAAGGGGATTGAGTATCTGTCAGCAGCTCGGCGGTTGATGACCCGATGAGGAGTGGATGAGAAGCATCCACCGGTCATCATCTGCATGGTGTTACCGATGTTGATGACAAACGTATCCGGTATCGGTGGCACGCCGACCCACTCGCCGCTCTTGTTTTCGATCTCGAGCCCGCCGTTGTCGTCCTGCCAGAGGATGGTGTAGGCGCCCGTGTCGCTGTGTGGCACGACGCCAATCTCGTTGACCGATGTCGGGTCTTCCTGAATCGGGTAGTGATTGAGCTTGAGACGTGACTGTTCGTGCTCGAATAGTTTGTCGAGTCGGGTGGGCTCGAGACCCAGCGCCAGAGAAAAGGCCCGCCGGAGTGTCACCGCTAAAGCTTGGGCCGCTTTGAAATACGCTTCCATGGCGGGCTTCAGTTCGGGACATTCTATGGGCCAGACATTCGGACCATCGAACGGACACTCGGGATCTTCTGGACGGTCGTAGCCCATCCAGAAGCCTTCCTGCAGATTGATACCGCTCTGACCGGAGAGCTTTGTCGCCGAAGTCAAAGTTTCCTCGCTGCGAAAACCGAGTGGCAGGTAACCTCTGATGCTCGGCCCCATGCGCACCGCCATACGTTGTTCCCATGGCAACGAGAAAAACAACGCCGCTTGGTCGTGTAGTGCACGGACCAGCTCGCGTGCGATGCCGTGGTTGGCAATGTAGAAAAAGCCCGTGTTGGTGCATGCAGAACGGATTGCGTTGACGACGCCCTCGTCGTCGGTGCCGGCCACCAGCGGGCCGATGTCAATCAACTCGACTTCGGAGAAATCTAATCGCCGTGATTCTGGTATCGCCATCTCATTCCCTCAATCGCGGTACGAGGGATCTTCACGATCAAGTGACCTCAACAGCCCTGGCCACTCGGCGGAACCGTCGTACTTGGCATACGGGTTGCCAAAGTAGGAGTTGTAATGACGCTCACAGGTTTCAGGGGAAGGTGTAATCACTTCGTCGCTGGTGGAAAGAACTTTTATCTGTAACTCGCAGGCTTGCTTGAGCATGTAAGCGAGCAAGAAAGCTTCGGCGACGGTTTCGGCGACCAGCAAGAACGCATGATTGTTGTAGATGACAACCCGGTTGCCTTGCAGGGCCTCGCCGAGCCGGTCCATGTACTCGTCAGCGAACTGAAAATCGCCCTCGAGATAGGCAACACCCTTGTAGAAGATGAAGGCGAACTCGCTGATCGGCAACAGGCCACGTTTCAGCGCCGACACCGCCATTATCGGCATGCCGTGCGCATGCATGACGACATTGACGTCGGGTCTCGCCTTGAAGCTCCATGCACCCTGACGAACGGCGGAGCGGTGCACGCGCTCGTCAGGACCGTTCAGCGGCTGGCAATCCATGTCGACCTTGATCAGGTCAGACGCTTTCATTTCATCGAAGAAGTGCCCGTGCGGATGGGTGAAGAACCAATCGGCACCAGGCAAACGGGCGGAGATGTTGCCGGCAACAAGGTCGGACATACCGTGACGGTGCAGCAACCGGAATGCGGCGGCTATATCCACCCGCAGCTGTTGCTCTTCGCTGCTGACGGTATCCAAGGTGGCAACAGTGGATTCGCTCATCGTTTATGCCTCCTGTGTAAAAACATGCCGTGGCAGATACATTAGTCCACGGAATGTATCTGCTACGGCATATTTTTTCACGACCACGGAAATCGGTCGCGGTAATCTTGCTGGAAGTCACTCATACGCTGCGTGTGTTTGTTGCTCAAATCGAAGTCGTCCATGCCCTGGAGCAACCGACTGCGGAAATAGTCTTCTATGTCAAAAGGCTCATTCCAGTTCCCCGGCCCGAGCACCCTGCGTTCGACCAGATCGACCGTTACTTCGGTGCCTGGCGATTGGTGAAGTAACTGGCGCAGCCGCTCCAGAGCTTCGCCGTCGACAATCGCGGGCACCACCCCCAGCTTCGCGCAGTTTGCCTTGAAGATGTCGCCGAGGCTGGGCGCGATGATTACCTTGAATCCGAAATCAGCGCAGCACCAGGCCGCTTGCTCGCGCGAGGAGCCAGACCCGAAGTTGTCGTTGGCGACCAAGATCTCCGCACGCCGGAATGGTTTCTGGTTGAGGATGAAGGCGGCTCGCTCTTCGCCGCGCTCGTCATAGCGAAGATCGTGGAGCAGGTGAGCACCGTAGTCACCTTCAGCTCGCGGCTTGAGCAAAAATCGGGTTGGTGCGATCTGATCAGTGTCGACATCGACGCTATCGAGCGGAGCGGCGACCCCAGTGAATGAGGCGAAGGGTTCCATCAGAGCTGGGTTCGCCCGAGGCTGCGAGCGTCCGTGATGTGCCCAGTAACAGCCGCGGCGGCCGCCATCGCTGGGCTCATGAGGTGTGTGCGAGCCCCGGGACCCTGGCGGCCCTCGAAGTTTCGATTGGTGGTCGATGCCGCCCGCTGCCCGGGGGCAACCAGCTCGCCGTTCTGGCCACAGCACATGGAGCATCCGGGTGCCCCCCATACGAAGCCGGCTTCAGTGAAGGTCTTATCGAGACTCATGGCCTCTGCCTGTTTACGAATATTTTGCGAAGCCGGTACCACGAGGCCTGGCACGACGGCTTTGCGGCCGCGAAGAATCTCCGCGGCGGCCACCAAATCTTCCAAACGGCCATTGGTGCAGGAGCCAATGAATACCTGGTCCACCGCGACTTGTGTCAAAGGCTGGTTCGGTGTGAGACCCATGTACTCGATCTTGCGCTGCATTTGGTGGCGCCGGTCGGGGTCGGGCTCGTCCGCTGGATCGGGAACCCTGGAGTCAACGGGTAGAGCATCTTCGGGACTGGTGCCCCAGGTGACCAGTGGCGCTACCGCACCGGCATCCAGGTAAATCTCATGGTCAAAATGTGCCCCTTCGTCGGAAGGCAGACTTAACCAGTACTCGGAGGCTCGATCCCAATTCTCGCCGGTGGGTGCATTCGGCTTGTCTCGCAAGTACTCCAGGGTAGTCGCGTCCGGAGCTATAAGGCCTGCCCGTGCGCCGGCTTCAACCGACATGTTGCACAACGTGAATCGCGCTGGCATTGGCAGCGCCCGCACTGTTTCACCTGCGTACTCGATGATGTGGCCGATGGCGCCGTCGAACCCGAGGCGGCTGACGACCGCGAGCGCCAGATCCTTCGCCGTGACGCCGGCACCCAGCTCGCCATCAATGCTGATCCGCATTTGCTTGTATTGTGGTTGCCAGAGACATTGGGTCGCCAAAGCGTGGGTGGCTTCCGCGTAGCCCAAACCGAGCCCCAATGCGCCCAAGGCACCGTGCGTCGTTGTGTGTGAATCGGTTACCGCCATGATGAATCCCGGCAGCGTCAGACCCTGCTCGGCCGACATGACGTGGTGTATGCCTTGTCGCGGGTCCGATGCTTTGATCAGATTGACGCCGGTTCTCTCGTGATGTCGCGACATGGCGGCGAACACACGGAGGGTTTCTTCGTCGGGCGTTGCGCCGATACGAGTGGGTACCAGATGCGCACACATCATGAACGCCTTCTGCGGAGAGTAGACCGACCGCCCGGTTTGCTCCAGCTCGTCTAAGCAGTTGTACCCGCTCTCGTCCAGAAAAATCCGATCGATATGCAGCAACGACGAGCCATCTTCCTCGGTAGCGACCAGGTGGTCCCTCCAAATCTTTTCCGCCATGGTAAGGGATTGACTCATTTGAACCTGCTTTAGTTTCCGGCGCCTGCGGTGGATCAGTCCACGAAGCCTACAGGAAACTGGCTGGTGTGTGCAGAACATGCCGCTTGGTTTATGGGTGTCCTTACCGGGTTCGGGTATGATTCGGACTCCGTTGATCTTAAGACGTGTACTTGATATGTGGGCGTGTGTAGGTACGATTTCAAACGCTGGCGGCCGGGGGCATTGGCCATGCCCATGGAGATGAAATGAAAGTGTTGGTGAGCCCGGTCTCCATTCGCGAGGCGCGGGCGGTTGCTGAGAGCGGTGCAGACATCGTCGATGTCAAAAACAGCCCGGGAGGCTCGCTGGCCGAGCTTTTGCCATGGGTGATTCGTACGGTTTCTACCGTGCTCGAAGATTCGCTGTTCACCATGAGCGCGACACGTCGTGCAACGGTGGGTCCGCTGCTCGCGGGGTGTTTCGTCGAGTGTTGCCGCGAGCACGCGAGCGCAGCCGAGAGTTCGATGTGACTTACACCCTTCCGTCTCGTCTGTCAGAAGGTGCGGCAACCATCGCCGACGTCGTCATGGGTGGCGATGTGCTGCGGATCGTGCTTGATGGGTTGCCGGTGCTGCGAAGCAAGTCGGCGGTGGAGGCACTCGAAGAACTCCGTAGCGAGCATGATGATTTTCGACGTTTTGTGGTTGAGTCACCGCGCGGCAATCCGGGCATCAATGGTTGTCTGTTGTTGCCGCCATACTCGCCGGAGGCGATTCGAACCGCGGTGGTCGCCCCGCAGATAGGGTATGTCCCGATCGCCGGAACGCCATTGATGGCGGCCGCGGCAGCTCTGGCGGAGCTGGGCGAGGTCGACATGGTCGAGCCGCGTACAGCTCTTCGATTTGACACCGCCGGCGGTATCCAGACCATCGAACTCGAAGTCGAAGCAGGGGATGTGCGGTTTGCTTGTTGGACGACTGCGCGACCTCATTGCTTTGATGCCGACTACGCGCTCACCCTCGATAAAGGGCAAGTCGTTCCGGTGGCTGTTGTTTCCCCAGGAATTCCCTATGCGGTTGTTCAGGCATCCGATCTGGGTGTGACTTTCGAGGACAATGACACCCTTGGTGGCGCTGGTGCTGCAGTTGCCAGCAAGCTGCGTTTGCAGCTGCCCTTGGAAGCAATCGGCATGCAAAACGCGGCAAGTCAGTATCACGTCATGATTGTGGGTGAGTTGAGGCGATCGAGCTCCGGACTTGCCTCGATTGAGGTGGCCTGCGTTTCGGCCTCGGGCTGGGTCTGGTCGACGCCGGCTGGCACTGGAGCGCTTAGTGTCGCGACTTATCTGAACGAGCACAGCTTGCTAGGCAACGATGAAGCGCTGGAGACGGTGACCCCTGCCGGGAGCCGATTTCGCTGTCGTGTGCGTGACGGCAACGGCGTGGTAGAAGCGAGCTGCGAGCTCGTTGCATTGTCGACCTTGCTGCGAACCTGAGGGCTTCAGTCCCTCGAAAACCATGTCTGCCACTGCCAGGATGGTCTCGACTACTTTGCAGGTGAGTCGGCGTCTGTTTTGCGCACCACCGAGTCCCGTCTCACGTCGATGCCTGCGGCAATCCGGTCCCAGGTGTCCTTCGTTACGCCTTGCTCGCGCAGGGCCGGTTTTTGAATCTTGTCGGTGGCTGATCGCGGCAGGGTATCCAGAATCCGGAAGTAACGCGGCACCATGAAATGCGCCATGCGGGAGACCAGAAAGTCGACCAGGGCCGTAAGTTCAATGCTCGCGCCAGCCACTGGTTCGATGGCCACCATGACCTCATCCTCGCCATGCTCACTGGGAGTCGCGTACGCAGCGACTGCGTTCACTGATGGATAAGCCAGAAGCTCTTGCTCGACTTCCATTGACGAGATGTTTTCGCCTCGGCGTCGAATCGCATCCTTCAAGCGATCAACGAAGAAGTAACTCCCCGCTTCATCACGCCGAAACGCATCGCCAGTGTGGAACCAGCCATTGCGCCACGCCTTTGCGGTCGCCTCCGGCATGTCGAAGTAGCCGGGTGCGATGAACCAGGGCAGTCGACATCGCACACTCAATTCGCCCACCTCGCCGACGGGTACCTCACGGTCGAACTCATCTAGCAATCGAACCTCGAAGCCTTCACGCACACGTCCGCAGTAGCCCTTGTCGAAGCGCGATTCGGGGCCGAATACCTCTGAGGCGATGGCCGGGCCGACCTCGGTCATGTCGAACTGGGTGTAAAGCTCGACGCCAAAGCGTTGCGCGAAGGCCGGCGCGTCGAATGCGAGCGGTTGTTGATTGATGACTCGTAAACCGTTGTCGGCATCCTCGGGCGACGCTGGCGCTTTGAGCAAGAAGTCCGCCATGGCGCCGATGACGATGGTCGCCGTCGTGCCGGTGCGCTTGATCTGTGTCCAGAATTCTCTGCTCTTGAACACCCCGACGATGGCCATGGAGGCGCCGTGATAGATCACCGCCCAGGGCACGTATGCACCGGCAATGTGAAAATAGGCGGATGGGCTCATGTAGCGATCGGATTCGCGCAGGAAAGGAATACCGGCAACCGCCATGTACCAAGTGTGCACATGGGGGCAGAGCACCCCTTTTGAGGGGCCAGTGGTCCCGGAAGTGTAGAAAATTGCCTGGATATCCCAGGGCTCGAGCGCCGGCTCGGGCGCCTCGAATGCTGTGTCTACCGGTTCAATGCAGCTGTCGTCCAGCCACTTCACGTCGGTCAAGTTCGGCGTGCGGTTTTCTCCACCCACCACCACAACCGACTGCAAGTCGGGCGCATCGATGTGCTGGAGTCGTTCGACAAACTCATTGTGTACAATCAGCAGCTTTGCTTTTGCGCTGGAGATGATGTGCTCGAGTAAGCCTCCGCGAAGCGCGGTATTGATGGGCACGTAGATTGCGCCAATGTAGCTGATGGCCAGGTGTAGACGAACGATGACCGGGTCATCGGGCAGCAATATCAACACGCGGTCGCCTCGCGCAACGCCGAGTGCTTGTAGTGCGCTGGCCGTGCCGCGCGCAAGGTCACGGGCTTCACCGTAGGTCCAGCTCGGTCCTTGGTCGAACACCACCAGGGTCCGGTCCGGAAATCGCGCTGCCCGCTTGTCGAGCATGCGCGGCAGTACACAGTCGTCTGCCGACGGCAACCTGTCTCCCAAGGCGAAGTGACCTGGATTCACGGTTTACTGTCACCCTCGAAGGTCTGGGAACGCTCTACCAGTAGATTCATGAAATGCGTGCTGCTCGCGCCCGCGACGAAGGACTGGTCGACGGCGCGTTTGGCGAATGTGACGACATCACGCGGTACCGCGGCGGCGTACTCGGTTGCCAGTGCAGTTGCTTCGGAAACCGCCTCACCGTCCGGTACCACGCGGGCGATCAGCCCTTGATGCTCAGCCTCTGCAGCGGAGAGCCGTCCCCCCAACAACACCATTTGCTTGGCGCGACCGATGCCAACCACTTTTGGCAATCGGGTGAGCCCGCCCCAGCTCGGCATGGCGTGAAGCTTGCGTACTTCCGGCAAGCCAAATTGCGCACTCTCGGACGCGATTCGAAGGTCGCAGCTGAGCGCGAGCTCCAGACCACCGCCGAGACAGAATCCTTCGATAGCCGCGATCACCATACAGGGGTGGTTTTCGATAGCATCGAACACCTCGAGGCCACGTTCGTGATGACGAGTACTCTCCTGTCGGCTGCGCTCAGCGTAGGCTTTGACATCATCACCGGCACAGAACGAGGCTTTGCCCGCACCGTGAATCACCATCACGGTGACATCTTCATCGGCACAGGTCAGCAACGCTTTTTGCAGCGCTTGCATGGCGATGTGGTCAAGTGAGTTTCGACGACGTTCCCGATTGATGGTGAGGGTGGCAACTTGCTTGTCGATACTGAGCAGAATGGGATCATCCATACGGATTGCTACCTGGTGGTTGATTCAATCGAACGGCAGACCTTCGCGTTGTAAATGACGGCCGATGATCCAATTGTGGATCTGTGTAGTGCCGTCGAAGATCTGATAAGCCTTGGAGTCACGCATCATGCGTTCCAATGGCAGGTCGGTCGACAGACCGGCTGCGCCTAGAATTTGAATGGCCTCGACCGGGGCCTTCATGCCGATTGCGGTGCATGCATTCTTAGCCATGGACCCGATGACTCCGGATTGACGGGTCGGACCGGCTTCAAAATCGTCGATGGCCTGCAACCACAACGCACGCGCCGCACTATATTCGGTGCACAACTCGGCGAGCAGGAAGTGCACGCCCTGAAACTCGATGATTGGACGATCGAAAGCGACTCTCTGCTTGGCGTACTCGGTGGCCTCGTAAATGCAACGATAAGCAATGCCGAGCGCCTGTGCGGAACAGTTGAGTCGTGCGTCATCCATTGCCAGCATGGCCATCCTGAAACCTTCACCCTCGTCCCCGAGGCGCAAGCTCTGGTCGATGCGCATGTCGGTGAAGCGCAATGTGGATTGGGGGGAACCACGTAGGCAGGCGAGGTCTTCGTCACGCACGACTTCGAAACCAGGTGTGTCTTTGGGTACCAGGAAAGCGGTGATGCCGCGGTGGCCGGCGGACTCATCAGTCTTCGCGAATACCGTGATGAAGTCAGCGAAACTACCATGCGTGCACCAGGTCTTGTCACCGTTGATGACATAGCTCTGGCCGTCACGCCGGGCGGTGGTCTTCATGGCCGCGACATCCGAGCCACCACTCGGTTCAGACAAGGCGATGGCCGGCATGAGCTCACCACTGGCGACGCCCGGTAGATACTTCTGTTTGAGTTCATCTGATCCATGAGCCCGCAACGGGTCTAGGCCGTCCGGGACCGTGCAGACGATCACCGCGAAGGTGCCACTGGAGCGCGCCAGTCGTTCGATGACTTTGAGCCGGGTGCGTAAGCCCACGCCCAAGCCGCCATAGGCCTCGGGCACTGCCAGCGCAAACAGGCCGAGTGCTGCGGCTTCGTCGTGCAGATCCTGTGGATAAACATTGTCCGCATCGATGGCTTGCGCGCGTGGTTCCACGCGCTCGCGAATGAACCGATCGACAGTATCGAGAATTTGCGCGTCCGCGCTGGATGTGGTGTCGGTATCGGCGGTGAAGTTCATGTTCATCGTCCGTCAGGGATTGCTAGCCTCATTGCATCGTCAAGCCACCACTGGTGCTGATGACTTGCCCGGTGATCCACTGGGCGTCTTCAGACACCAGAAAACTCACCACCGAAGCTTGCTCTTCGGGGCTTGCGAGCCGGCGGAAGGGCACCAGCCTCACCATGCGGCTGATCATTTCCGGATTCTGCGCTTCCACCTCACGCATCAAGGGTGATTCTGTCGGGCCTGGCGCAATACAATTCACATTGATGTTGTAGCGGGCGTTCTCACGCGCGATGCTTTTTGCGAAGGCGCACTCGGCCGCCTTTGCTCCGGCATAGACCGCCTCGCCGCCGGTGCCGACTTTGGCGGCGTCAGAAGTGATGTAGACGATTTTGCCGCGCTTACGCTCGATCATGCCGAGCAAAACCGGTTGAGTGACATACAAGGCGGCCTTGTAGTTGATGTTGATGACCTTGTCCCAGTAGTCGGAACTCTCTTGCGAGAAAAATGTACCCTCGCACCAGCCGGTGGTGTTGACCAGCGCCTCGATGGGGCCGAGTGTGTCGGTCAACTCGGCGACGGCGGCCCGCACATCGGCCTCGACGGTCTGGTCTACCACCCGAGACTCAATCCGTCTGTCGCCGACACGCTCCACGGCCTCTTTGAGCCCGGCTTCATTTATATCCATGGCCGCGATGTCGAAGCCGTCCTCGGCCAGGCGTTGCACTGTAGCCTGACCCATGCTGCCACCGGCGCCGGTGACTAACGCCACACCTTTGTCGCTCATCAGGATCTCTGCACTCAATATCGACCGACAGTATACGTGCTAGCGGCATCATACGTCACAACCAAGGGCGCTGCGCTCAAGGTTGAATGCCGAACTCGGCGAGGCGAGGAAGATGCTACGTCTCGAGCTGCGACAACGTTGCGCTATACGTGGTCCAAAGTAGATGGTCGTCAGTCGGGTCTTGGCCCAATGCCTGCATTGTCAAGTAGCCGGGCGACGGCGGCGACATCAACTGAGAATGAGCTGTCTCGTGTGTCACCGTTTGCGCACCAATACTGATAGTCGTGATGCAAGGCGTGGGACATGAAGTAGTAATGTGGAAAGACCTGCCGTCCCGGGTGCTGTTCCACGACGACTGCCCCGTGGGCGTACAACAGATTAGTCAGTCCCGCACCATGTGGAGACACCACCGCTTCGGCATCGAAGAACAACTCTATTTGAGCCTCAATGGACAAATCCTCCAGCACGGCGGATACAAAGCCCAGCGGCCCCAGCGCATGTTCCAGCTCAGTTTCATTGGTCACCGCTCTAGCATAGGCTTTGCGCCTGGAAATCAGGATTCTGTTGCGTTTCTTTCTCGCGCGCCGTGGGAGTACACGCTGGTGAAAGAACTCGAGATACTCGGGCGGCAGAAATCCCGAGTGTCTCTGACAGAGGAAGTCGATGAACAGGAACTGCTCGCAGTGGTAGCGCGTGTTTTGCTCTGGCGCGAGTACGCTGACGTTAGAGGGGCAGAGTTTGTTTAGAAAGTAGGATTCGACAGAAGTCGGCCCGCCGGGCAGAAGCAGCTGAATCTTGGTGTCCGCGTATTGAGGGTGATGCATCAGGTACAGCCGTGGGAGATTGTCGATCAATGTGTGGTAGAAGTTGTAGCGATCTGATCGTTGTGCAAAGCCCGCTCAACTGCGTAGCTTGACCATGAAACGGAACCGCCCACTTTGACTTCTGAAATCGTCGGATTGTGTTTGAGCATTCGGCAACGGCTTTCTGGTCGTCTGTAAACAGCAAGTTGGTTCGCCCACAAGCTGTGATGTCACGGAGAATGCGAGAGCGGCCGGCCGGCATTGCATGCGAGGGTTGTGCCAAAGCAGCCGCGACCCATGCGAGCGCAATGGTCGAGGTCTGTGGTATTTCGGTGGTCTGCGCGGGGTAGTGCTCGATGAGATGTTGACTATCGAGGTCATCGACTGAAACTGTAGCCATCAGGCGTCGCCCCACGCAATCAGTAGTTGCCTTAACGGTTTCAAACAGAGTGTGCTTGGCGTAGCTATAGCGATACTCGAGGCAACGGAGAAGGTTGGACATTCGGGGCTCGATTGCTGGCGAGTCAGCTTCTCTGGGGCTAACGTGGACCGTACAGCTCGGCCTCAACCACGTGCTTGAAGTAACTGATTGTGTGAGCCAGGCCCACTTCGAGTTCTGTCACTGGCCACCAATCTAGTGCCTCGCCGGCTAGCGTTATGTCCGGTCGCCTTTGTACGGGATCGTCGGCTGGTAGTGGTTTCTCGACGATGGTCGATTTGGAGTCGGTCAGGCCGAGAATGAGCTCAGCGGTATTGCGAATAGTCGTCTCACGCGGGTTGCCCAGATTGATGGGGCCAGTGCAGTCAGCATCGGTCGCCATGAATCGAACCAGCGCCTCTATCAGGTCGTCCACGTAGCAAAACGATCGTGTCGAAGTTTGGGTGGTCCCGCAGCGGCTCGATGTTTTCACGGGTGCCACAGTAGAAATTGTCTACACACAATACCTCGTGGCCTTCGGCCAGCATCCGTGTTGCCAGATGACTGCCCAGAAATCCTGCGCCGCCGGTAATCAAAACCCGTTTACGATGAAATCGTTTCATTGATTGACGAAGTCCGGAAGACTGGTTTTGGAGGGTGATGGGAAGGGCATCGTGGTGTTCGCCTCAGGGTTGAGAATAGCATTGCTGTGAGTGTCCGCCCCGGCGTAACAGTCTGGAACACGCTGAGAGCGGCGCACCCCAGTGGGCCGGGCCGCGACTGTGGATGCTGGTCGGACTCACTCACATTTTAGCTGAAATCGTTCAAACGCTGCGGTTTACACCACCATCGACCAGCAGGCTCTGGCCTGTGATGTAACTGGCTTCTTCCGAGAGCAAGAACGCTACCGTCGACGCTACCTCGCCCTTGCTGCCGGGTCTGCCCATGGGGACGTATTTGTACACATCCTCGGACAGCGGCCAGTTGTCGATAAAGCCGGGCAGCACATTGTTCATACGGATGCCGTAACGCGAGTAACAATCGGTGAATAGCTTCGTGTAGCCCGCGAGCGCGCCGCGTACCGCGGAGGAAATAGGGTAGTTCAAACGTGGCTCCGGCGCTGAAAACGTCGAAATGTTGACGATGCTACCAGCGGCTTGCTTGCGCAGGATGGGAACCACCAAGCGACAGAGTCGAATCACGCTCATCAACATCATATCGATGCCGCTTGCCCAGTCGTCGTCGGTGAGTTCGATGAGCTCTCGGTGATAACCAGGGTCATAGGCTGGACCGGTGCCACCATCCGTGCCTGGGCCGTGGCCGCAATTGTTGACGACTCCATCGATTCGCCCGAAGTGTGCATGGGTTTGCGAGACGAGTGCCTCGAGATCATCTGGATTCGTCACCGAGCCTCGCAGTCCAAGGCAGCCGAGTTCTGCGGCAAGCGCCTCACTTCGGGTCGACGGCGACATCAAGGCGAGGCGGCAGCCACGTGTGTGAAGTGTGCGGGCGATTTCAGAACCGATCCCTTGCCCGGCGCCGGTGACGATGATGACCTGTTCTTGCACGGAGATGCGTCCTTAAGGATCAAAACCAAATACGCGCGTGGCATTGCCATGCAGCAACGCCTGTTTGTTCTCCTCTTTTAGACCCAGTTCATCAATCTGGCGCAGCGATTCCTCGTGCAGGACGAGTGGAAAGTCCGTACCCCACATGACTTTGTCCTTGCCGCGCCCATTGATGAAACGAACCATCTCCGGCCGCCAGTATTTTGGTGCGTAGGCCGAAGTTCCGATGTAGTAGTTGGGGTGCTTGTGGGCCAGCGCAATGGCTTCTTCGACCCACGGCCAACCGGTATGTGTGCAGACGATGTTCAGATTTGGAAAATACAGTGCAACCTTGTCGAGATGGATGGGCCGACCCGCATCAATGGGCAGAAAATCCAGCGTGTGCCCCATCGATAGCACCGCCGGTACGCCTAGCTCCTCGCATTTCGCGTAGTAGGGGAAGTAGTAGGCGTGGTCGGGGGGCATGTCGTAGCCGTGCGGGTGAATGTGAATGCCTCTGAAGCCATGCTCTTTGACTGCATGCTCCAGCTCCCGTACACCGTCCATGCCTTGATGAGGATTGACGCCGAAAAGACCAAAAATGCGGTCCGGGTGCGCGGTGGTGAGCTCGACCACTTCTTCGGTCTCCGTCCACACATCTTTGCATTGCCGGCGATAGGACCAGACCTTGATCGCGGTCACCAGCAATTTGTCGACACCGACTTCCGAGAGCTCCGCTAGTAGCTCGCCGGGCTCGCGGCCGACCAGATTGTGCATACGGCCGACGGCTTCGAACCGATCCAGTTCCTCTTCGTTCTGCAAGAAGTTCTTGTCGATACTCTCTTGGGTAAAGTGGTTGCAGAGTATGTCGATTGCGCCAGGCATTGGATTGGACTCCTCGAAGTTGATGGATTAAAGCTGTACCCGCTCGGCGGGAATTTTGATGTTGATGTTCTCGCGCACGGCATCGTCGGTCGAGTTGGAGATGTGGGTCGGACGCTCACCGTCGAGGATCTCCCGGGCGCGCTTCTCTGCGTTGTCGAGCACTGTCGGTGCCTCGTTTTCCAACCAGTCCTTGATGCTGTTGCGGTCCGACACGGCCGGGTAGAAGTATCCGGTTTTCATTCGATCGAGCGTTTGCTCATGGCCGAGATAGTGACCCGGCCCGCCCGCACATACCGACTCGATAACCTCCACTGCAAGTGTCTGGTCATCCACCTCGAAACCTTCAACTGTGCGCAGCGCAACACCGATGATTTCGTTGTCGATCACCAGGCCCGCATGTGAGCAACCCAAACCGGTCGCCAGTGAGCCAGCGGCACAGAACAACACATTGCCGCCCGAGTTGCCGACGTAGGCGTGCTGGATGCCTTTCTCCAAACCGGATTGCGCATCCGGCAGCTTGGAATCGGAGATGCCGGAGATGGTGCCGTTCGGGATACCGTAGAAGCGCGCAAGCTGGCACGCGCCGGACGACACCAGTGCTTGCTCGGCGCTGCCGGTGGTGGCTGCACCGGTACGCAAGTCGGCCACCATCGGCCAGGTGCCAAGAAACACCTGGGGGTTACTCGCAATAGCATGTGCGTAGACCAGTCCACCCAGTACCTCGGCCATGGTCTGCACCAGGGTTCCGGCCACGGTCACCGGCGCTGTCGCGCCCATCAGGCCGGCGCTGGTCAATTGCACCGGCATGCCACCCCGGATGGCGTATTCCATGCCCAGACAGGCTTCCGGGGAGAAGGTGAGCGGTGGCACCACGAACGTGCAGACATTGCTCACGAACGGGCGTTTCCGCCAGTTCGATTCGCCGCCGGCGATGATATGCAGCATCTGCAAAGTTCGGCGTACATTTTCGCCGTCGAACCAAGACGTCGACACCGGCTTGGAGGTGCCTTTCACACATGCGTAGCAAAGATTTACATCCACCTCTTCGGTGGAGTCGAGCTCCGTAGGTGTGCCGCATCGATGAAACATGTGGATGTTCGGCATTTGATCGACAATGCGTGCGAAGTCATAGACATCGTCCAAGTACATCTGCCGCACCGACTTGTCCCCCGGGTCGACGACTCGTACCGAACCGCAACCGGTTGAGAAATAAGTGCGCGCATCTTCGAGCTCGATGTCACAGTCGGGTCGCTGCCCCGGCAGCACCAAAGATCGTGCAGTGGCGGCGATGGTGTCTTCGACCAGTGAGCGTGGAAATCGAATCCGGCCGTCATCGCCTGCTTTGCAGCCGGCGGCGAGTAGGCTGTCGTGCGTGTGGTCTGGCGCCTCTGCAAAACCCACACGTTCCAGGACATCAAGAGCTCCCGCGTGGATTTTTTCCAGTGCAGGAGTGCTCAGTGTCTTGACTGCGCCACTGCTCAGACCTTGAGCAGTGGTTGCGGGCGACGAAGTCGAGCGCTGTCGACGGGGCCGTCGACGTCTCGGCTGCTTGACGGGCGTCTCGGATGAATTCCCTGAGCTCACACGGACCTGATTTGGTTAGAAGAAGAACGCGATAGTGTGATAGAACATGCCTGGTCTGAGCAATCCCCGTTCTGGGTATAAAGCCTACATAGAGGTAGAGATGAATATTGGTGTCCGCATCCCGTGTCCAGAACCCGGTCTGGACATTGATCCGGCAGTAGTCGCCGCGACCGCGGAGCGCTTGGGCTTTGACTCCATCTGGTATCCGGAACACGCCATCATGCCGGTACAGACGTCCTCGCCGTTCACCTGGTCTGGCTCCGATGATGGCTCCATTCCGCCCGCCTACGGTAATTTTGTCGATCCGCTGGTGGCCCTCGCGCGCGCCTCGGCGGTCACCACCCGACTCATGCTGGGAACGGGGATCCTGTTGCTCCCGGAGCACAATCCGTTGCTGCTCGCAAAGCAAACCGCAACCCTCGACCGTGTGAGTGGCGGACGCTTGTTGCTCGGTGTTGGTGGTGGCTGGCTACGCGAGCAGACCGAGATCATGGGTGGTGATTTCGATCGCCGCTGGCGCCAGACCCGTGAAGCCACGAAGGTTCTTAAAACACTCTGGTGCCAGGAGCCGGCGGAGTTTCACGGTGAGTACTACGACTTTCCACCGGTTCGAAGTCTGCCCAAGCCGGTGCGTGACCCGCATCCACCAGTGTTGCTGGCAGGTGAGCATGAGCGTGTCTATCGGCGAGTCGCCGAGTGGGGCGATGGCTGGATTCCGAGTGACATCGGGCCAGAGGTGGTGGAGAGAGGACGCAAGCGCCTCGATGAATGCGCGGAGCGCTGTGGGCGCGATCCCGAAGAGCTGGAGATCACCGCCTACTATGTGCCGCCTTATCGTGATGATGTCCAGGCGATGTTTGATGCCGGTGCGAATCGCGTCGTGGTCAAACGGGTTGTGACAGCCCACAGCGAAGCAGATATCGTCGCCGACTTGGAGGCCATTGCCGAACGGGTACTTTAGCTTCGGCTTGTATCACGTATGAGCATGCACCATGAGATTTGCGAGGGAGCAATGGATGACATGATTGAAAAACGGGACCACTCGTTCAAACAACTGTTCTTGCAGGGCAATGGGCTGCGAGTCGAGTGGTCAGATGGCCACCAGAGCCGCTTTCTCGGTATGTGGCTGCGCGACAACTGCACCTGTGAAGCGTGTGGCACCACCCTCAGCGGGCAGCGTCAGTTGTCATTGCATGACTTCGACGACAGCATCGTGCCGCTTGGTGTCGAATCGACGCCCAATTCGTCCATAAGGATCGACTGGCCGGATGGTCATCAGAGTGAGTTTTCTGCCTCATGGTTACGCAGTCACTGCAACTGTGAGGCCTGCTTGTCGCGGCAACGCTATCGACTTTCCCCATGGACCTCGACGCTCGACCCGGAATCTCTGGTGTTCGATGCCGGTGAGGTGATGGACAGCGACGACATCAGATTGGCCGCGATGACCCGGCTTGCCGAAATTGGCGTGATTAGGCTCAAGCAGCTACCGGGGGAGAAACTCGCGGCCCTTGCCGAGCACTTCGGTTATCTCCATGACACCAATTACGGTCAAGTCCTCGACATGCGGGTCGAAAGCGAGTCCTGGTTCAAGGTCATGTCGGCAGGACCGATTCCCGCGCACACCGACAATGTCTATCGCTACAACCCGACCGGGGTGTCCTTTTTTCATTGCGTTGAGCAAATTGAAGGTGAAGGCGGCGCCTCGTATTACGTCGACGGGTTGAGTCTCGCCGCACGTATTAAAGAGCTCGACGAAGACGCCCATGAGTGCTTGTGCACCGAGCCGCTGGTGTTCTATCGGCATATTCCGGCGAACGCCGCGATGCACGTCGACGCCGCTTACTTTCGGTCCGAGGCGACAGTGTTCAAAACCGACGCTCAGGGTTCAGTCATTGGGCTGCGCTATCATCCACGTACCTTGGCGCCGATGACAAAAGACGAAACCACCATCTCCCGGGTCTACCGGGCCCGCCGGCTGCTCGAGCAGGTTAGTGAAGATCCAGCATTTCATGCGCAGTTTCGCGCAGATCTCCACGAATGCGCGATCTACGACAATCACCGGGTCATGCACGCCAGAACGACCTTCGAACTCACAAAGGGTGCCCGGCACTTTCGTCAATGTCATGTGGACCGTGAGGAGTTCCACAGTCGACTAAGGTTGCTAGCACTGTCACGCGGCGCCCGGATTCCTGAAGAGCTGCTCACTTCCGGTTTAGTCTGATCGCAACGTCTGGAGAACCGCTCGAATGACTGATCTCACTTTGCTCGCTGTTGGCGACATCATCCTGGATCCCGCAACTCATCATCAAGCGTTCGACCAAGTCACGGATGTGTTGCGTAGTGGTGACATCGTGTTTGCAAACTGTGACCAGGCTTATTCCGACCTCGGTGAAAGCCCGAACGGATTCTGGCCCATTCAGTTCTGTTCGCCGCCTCATGGTGAGGCCATGCTGGACAGTCTGACCGAGGCCGGGTTCAACGTGCTCGGCTTTGGCAATAATCATTCCTTGGACTGGGGGTACGAGGCCTTCTTCGATTGTTTGTCACAATGCCAGAAGCGCAACATTTTGACCGTCGGTGCTGGCGCTAACATCGAAGCCGCACGCACCCCCGCTATAGTAGAAAAGCAAGACGCCAAGGTTGGGTTTCTCGCCTACTGCTGTGTAGGACCCGAAGGCTACGAGGCTACCGAAACCCGGCCCGGTCATGCGCCGGTTCGTATTCATACCCACTATGAACAATGGGACCCACAACCCGGCACGCCGCCGCAGGTGCACACCTTTGCGTATCGGGAAGACCTGCGTGACATGCGCGCGGATATTGAGCGTCTCGCATCGCAGGTCGATGTCGTGGTGGTTGCCTTTCATTGGGGTGTGCATTACATTCCCGAGTTGATTGCCGAGTATCAGTACGAAGTCGGACACGAGGCTGTTGATGCCGGCGCACATTTGATAGTGGGCTGTCATGCCCATTTGCCCAAGGGTGTAGAGGTGTACAAGGGGCGGGTGATCTTTCATGGCATGCATGAATTCGCCTGTCATGGATCATGGTCCTCACCGGGCACACAACCAGGCAGCGCATTTCCGCAGAGCAAGTATTGGGATTGGACCGGTTACGGGTCTCGTCTCAAGCAGCACTTCGGCGCCGTACCAGAGGGTGTCACCAGCCGATCCATGGTGGCCAAGATCAGCATCGATGAATCCGGGATCACTCGAGTCGCTTATCTGCCGTGTTATCTGGATCCCAATCTCAATCCTCGCATCGTGGGACGTGACGATGCGCTCGGCCAGGAAGTGTTCGAGTACTTCAAGACCATCAGCCACAACCAGGGCCTGAAAACTCACTTCGAGTGGGACGGCGACGAAGTGATCATCGAGACCTGAGGGGCGCACAGGAGGAACGCTTTGCGAGTCGGTCTATATCTCTCCCTAGAGCATGGTAGAAACGACGATCTGAGTGCTCGCCTGCAGGATCTCTACGAGGTGGTTCGCACCGCCAGGCAGGCTGGATTCGAGCTGTTGCTGGCCGGTCAGCACTTTCTGGTGCCGGAGTATCAGTACCTGCAAGTGCTGCCAGTGCTCGGCCGTATTGCGGCAGAGTCGGGCGATATGGAGATTGGCACTGATGTGTTGCTGCTTGCCTTACATCATCCCATCCATGTTGCAGAGACCGTGGCGACACTAGACCACGTGTGTGGCGGTCGGTTTACGTTCTCGGTTGGCCTTGGCTATCGGCCGGAGGAGTATCGTGCGCTCGGTATCGCGAAGGGTGAGCGCCTTGGTCGCATGCTTGAGAGTCTGGAACTCATCAAACGACTCTGGACGGAGGACGAGGTAAGCTTCGAAGGTCAGTATTTTCGAGTTGAGAATGCGACACTCGCCACGAAGCCACTGCAGAAGCCACGGCCACCGGTTCTGCTCGCGGCAACTGCCGACAACATGGTGAAGCGTGCTGCCGTGCTGGCAGATGCCTGGAGCGCCTACGGTCACGGCACCTTCGAGACGCTGGTGCGGCAAACGTCCATGTATCGCGAAGCGCTTGCGGAGGCCGGGAAGCCGTTTCCCCCACAACGGTTTCGTCTGTCCAAAGAACTATATGTGGCCAGCACTCGTGAGCAGGCACGCAAGGAAGTGTTTCCATTCATTGCGCACAAGTACGACGTCTACAAGCGCTGGGGGCAGGATACTGTGTTGCCGAGCGGTGAAACCTTCGACGGTGATGTGGCATCGCTGGCTTCGGACCGGTTCATCATCGGTACTCCGGAAGATTGCATGGAAACCTTGTTGGCACATCATGACGCCATCGGTTTTCGAGACTTTTGTTTTCGTCTTCACTACCCCGGCATGCCGCACGCGCAGGTGATGCGCTCCCTCGAGTTGTTTGCAGAGCGCGTGTTGCCGCGCCTGCGGGCTGTCTGAGGTGCTTCCGCAATCGAGAGAGATGCTCGCATGAGCGATAAGCGCTATCGGGCAGTGGTGATCGGCGGCGGTGTGGTCGGTTGCAATATCTTGTTTCAGCTCACCAAGGCCGGTTGGAGTGACGTTGCTCTTTGTGAGCGCCACCAGCTGACCGCGGGCGCGACCTGGCACTCCTCGGGTCACATCAGCGCACTCACTCCAAGCAAGGACTTGAGTCGGCTTGCCATGACGACTCGTCGCATGCTGAAGCCTCTGGAAGCAGAGTCCGGCCAAGCCTTGGGGCTGGTTGAGTCCGGTAGCTTGCGTCTGGCCACGAGTTCGGACCAACTCCGAGAATTCGAAGCCATCGCAAGTCAGTTTGCCGGGGTTGGACTGGATGCTCAGATCCTCGATACTGGTGAGGCGAGTGCGCTGTGGCCGATGATGGAAGCTCAGCAGGTCGAAGGGGCGTTGTATTTGCCGCATGATTGCTATCTGAATGCGGCTGATTTCACCCAAGCGCTGGCGAGCGCGGCGCGCACTCGGGGCGCTACCGTCATGCAGGGGAATGGCATCGAATCCATCCGTCAACTGGCCACCGGTGAGTGGCAGTTGCGGGGTTCACAGCAGGACGTCATCGCCGAGCATGTCATCTCGGCGACGGGGATTTTTGCACGCCGAAGCCCGCTCTCTAGTTATGTGACGCTGCCGTGCGCGGTGATCACCCATCAGTATCTGGTCACGGACACCGTGGACGAGGTCAGGCAGCGCCGCCAGCAGGGTCGCACCAGGTTGCCGATACTTCGACAGCCCGACATAAGCCTCAATGTTCGTGAAGAAGGGGAGGGACTGTTCGTCAGCGTCTACGAGCCGCATGCGCAAGCGAGTTTTGTGGACGGTGTCCCGAATGATTTTGCAATGCAGCTCTTGCCGGGTGACTTCGGGGGCGTGGAGCCGCAGTTCGAGGCCGCTATAAAGCGGGTACCGGCGTTGGGTCGGGCTGGTATCAAATCCATGGTCAATGGACCCATGCCCTGGAGCCCCGATTTCTTTCCCGCAATAGGACCGGTCGCTGACTTACCCAATGTCTGGATGGCAGAAGCCGTTTGCTATGGCGTCACCTGGTCAGGTGGGGTGGCTGAGGTGCTGGCTCGCTGGATCACTACGGGGGACCCGGGCTGTGACGTGAGTGCTCTTGACTGCGGCCGATTTGATACCCACATGAATACCGGGAGTCTGGATGCGCAGGCAACGGCTGCCTATCTAGGATCGTACAATCCTGAGACGAAGCGTCGACATGACGTCTAGACTGCTTGTGCGACCGGTAGTTATCGTGGTGTCGGTGAGCATGACGCCGACTGGTCCGGGAAGTCGGCGGACGGTCTGGAAAGGGAAGGTAATCCAACTTTGAACGCATCAAAACATAAACGACCGCGACGAGGTGCTCGGCGTGCCATGCGCGAGCTTCGCGCACAGGGACCGAAGCCTGCGCAGCCTCCGATTGGACCGGGGCTGCTGGGCGGTAGCTATCGGCCCTTGAGCGATTCGGATCTGGCGCGGATTCACGACACCAGCTTACACATCCTGGAGAAGTTCGGCATCAAAGATCCGATTGATCCCTGGTGTGAGCGTGTTGTCGCTGCCGGCGGGTGGATGACGGATGAAGGCCGGCTGTGTTTCCCTCGCCGGCTCGTCGAAGACGTGCTTCATCAAGCCGCCCGCAACATTACCTTGTACGGCCGTGAGGAACGCCACGACCTGCTGCTCTCTGGGGCCAGAACCTATTACGCCACGTCAACGGCCGCGATTCAGATTCTCGACCCGATCACCGGTGAGTTTCGTGCGACCACGCTCAAAGATCTCTATGACATGGTTCGCGTGGCCGACGCGCTGCCGAACGTGCACTTTCAACAACGCCCCTGTGTTGCGACCGACTTGCTCGAGGCCGATGTGTTGGACATCAACACCGCCTACGCAACCACCTCGGCGACTACCAAGCACATCATCACCACCTTCTTTCAACCCTCGACCTTGCAAAACGCCGTTGAACTCTACGATCTGTCTGTCGGTGGCGACGGCTCGGGCGATAAATTCAGAGAGCGTCCGTTCGCGACTGCGACCTGCACGGTCGTGGTTTCGCCGCTGCGTTTCTCGGCGGATTCATGCTGGGTTGCGGACAAGGCGGTGCAGCTTGGTATTCCATTGAAGGTCTCGACCGTGAGTCAGGCGGGCGCGACCGGTCCAGTGTCACTCGCCGGCAATGTGGCGCTTGGCAATGCCGAGGTCCTCGCGGGCTTTGTGGCGTTGAATTTGCTTGAGCCCGGTGCCCGTTTGTTGATGGGAAACTGGCCATTCGTCTCGGACTTGCGCACGGGTTCATTCGTTGGCGGTGGTGGCGAGATGGGGCTGTTGATGGCGGCGAGCGCACAGATTGGGCGTTTCTACGATTTGCCAACGACCGTTGCCTCCGGCATGACCAGTGCAAAGCAGCCTGATGCGCAGTCCGGTTGGGAGAAGGGTTATCTGAGCACGACCGCGGGGCTTGCCGGTGCGAACATGGTGATGATGACCATGGGTGGTCTGGCCGATAATGTCGCGTACTCACCGGAGGCACTGGTGATCGATGAGAGCATGCTCTCCGGTGTGCTTCGCAGTGTGCGTGGTATCGAAGTGAACGACAAAACACTTGCGCTCGATTCAATCGAGAAAGTGATCGATGGTGCGGGACATTTTTTGAGTGATGACCTCACGCTGGAAATGATGGAGTCCGAGTTCGTTTATCCCCATCTTGCCGATCGGTCGAGCATTGATGAATGGCAGGAGAGTGGACGCAACGATGTTCGGCAGCGGGCGCGCAAGACCCTGTTTGATGTTCTCGAGCAACATTATCCGAGTCACATCAGCACGGGGAATGATGCACGCATTCGCGAACGCTTCGACATCAAGCTCGAGCGTGAAGTCATGATG